>Ga0268261_10000060_pt1 | contig 72668 bp, 62 predicted proteins | sample TergutNc150P1_FD_190353 | JGI IMG/M metagenome (GOLD analysis project Ga0268261, IMG submission 190353) | Nasutitermes corniger P1 segment gut microbial community from laboratory colony in Florida, USA - Nc150 P1 (SPAdes) (version 2) | ecosystem: Host-associated > Arthropoda: Insects >... | reverse complement strand
CTGAAAGTGAATCAACAAGTACAAGTACTTCAACCTCAGAATCAGACAGCTCATCAATAAGCGAATCTGAATCAACAAGCACAAGTACTTCATCTTCTGAATCAGACAGCTCTTCAGTATCTGAATCTGAATCAACAAGTACAAGTACTTCAACTTCCGAATCAGACAGCTCTTCAGTAAGTGAAAGTGAATCAACAAGTACAAGCACGTCAACCTCAGAATCAGACAGCTCTTCAGTATCTGAATCTGAATCAACAAGCACAAGTACTTCATCTTCTGAATCAGACAGCTCTTCTGTTAGTGAAAGTGAATCAACAAGCACTTCAACTTCCGAATCAGACAGCTCTTCAGTATCTGAATCTGAATCAACAAGTACAAGTACTTCAACCTCAGAATCAGACAGCTCTTCAGTATCTGAATCTGAATCAACAAGCACAAGCACTTCAACTTCTGAATCAGACAGCTCATCAGTTTCTGAAAGTGAATCAACAAGCACAAGTACTTCTACTTCCGAATCAGACAGCTCTTCAGTTTCTGAAAGTGAATCAACAAGTACAAGTACTTCATCTTCTGAATCAGACAGCTCTTCAGTATCTGAATCTGAATCAACAAGCACAAGTACTTCAACTTCCGAATCAGACAGCTCGTCAGTAAGCGAATCTGAATCAACAAGTACAAGCACTTCAACCTCAGAATCAGACAGCTCTTCAGTATCTGAATCTGAATCAACAAGCACAAGTACTTCAATTTCTGAATCAGACAGCTCTTCAGTTTCTGAATCTGAATCAACAAGCACAAGTGCTTCAACCTCAGAATCAGACAGCTCTTCAGTTTCTGAAAGTGAATCAACAAGCACAAGCACTTCAACTTCAGAATCAGACAGCTCTTCAGTTTCTGATTCTGAGTCAACAAGCACAAGTACTTCAACTTCCGAATCAGACAGCTCGTCAGTAAGCGAATCTGAATCAACAAGTACAAGTACTTCAACTTCCGAATCAGACAGCTCTTCAGTAAGTGAAAGTGAATCAACAAGTACAAGTGCTTCAACTTCCGAATCAGACAGCTCATCAGTAAGCGAATCTGAATCAACAAGTACAAGTACTTCAACCTCAGAATCAGACAGCTCATCAGTAAGTGAATCTGAATCAACAAGCACTTCAACTTCAGAATCAGACAGCTCTTCAGTATCTGAATCTGAATCAACAAGTACAAGTACTTCAACTTCCGAATCAGACAGCTCGTCAGTAAGCGAATCTGAGTCAACAAGCACAAGTACTTCATCTTCTGAATCAGACAGCTCTTCAGTATCTGAATCTGAATCAACAAGTACAAGTACTTCAACTTCAGAATCAGACAGCTCTTCAGTTTCTGAAAGTGAATCAACAAGTACAAGTACTTCAACTTCCGAATCAGACAGCTCGTCAGTAAGCGAATCTGAATCAACAAGTACAAGCACTTCAACCTCAGAATCAGACAGCTCTTCTGTTAGTGAAAGTGAATCAACAAGCACTTCAACTTCCGAATCAGACAGCTCTTCAGTATCTGAATCTGAATCAACAAGCACAAGTACTTCGCTCTCAGACAGCACTTCATTAAGTGGTTCAGAAAGTACCAGCACTTCGCTTTCAGACAGCACATCATTAAGTGGCTCAGAAAGTACTAGTACTTCGTTATCTGACAGCACTTCGTTGAGCGGTTCAGAAAGTACCAGCACTTCAGCAACCCCAACCCCTGCAGGTCGTGCTCCACTAACCAACTCTGATGAAACATCAGTTTCAGGTTCAACCTCAGGCGAGACAAGCACTTCAGGTTCTAGCCCTGTAAGTACCAGCACTTCAACATCTGGCTCAACAAGCACCTCAGTATCAACAAGTGCCAGCATTGTCGCACCAGCTTCTGAGTTGAGCAGTGACAGTATCAACAATATCGGCTCGCAAACTGACCCAATGAGCACTTCAGAAAGTATCGTCGCTCCAGCAAGTGAGTTGATGAGTGCTTCAGTTAGTGAGATTGGCTCACAAACCGACCCATTGAATTCTTCTGAAAGTATCGTAGCTCCAGTTTCTGAGCTAACTAGGGATTCAGTCCACGAAGTAGGCTCGCAAACCGATCCACTTCAACGCTCTGAGATTAACATGGAAGCACCTGCAAATGACACAGTACAGAATACAGGTCTTCAAAACTTGCTCAACCGTATCAGAAGAAGAAAATAAGATAAGTATCGGGGTTTATATTGATAACTATTCAGTATAAACCCCTTTATTGTAAAAAAAGGACTAGAAATATGAGAGTTTTCAATGTAAATAAAGCCATCGGCTTTGCATCAAGCGGGGTGGAATATGCGCAAAAATATCGGCAGGAATTGTTTGCAGACCTTCCCTTTGACGACCGCTATATCTTTACCGACTATATGTCCACCAATATCAGCGAATATGTCCATTCCATGAAACTGCCACAGGAAAAAATTCTGTGGATTTATAGCTATCTAACCAAACGACCACTCAACCGGACGAGTTTTTGCGTGGAAGATTTTTTGCAGACCATCAAAGGCACCTATGAAATCACAGCGCAAAACAATCGTTTTATAGACATTACTTTGATAGGCAAGCGTGCAATATATAAAATTTGGCTCCTAAAAGATGACAAGATTGACCGAGTAGATACCATTGTCGGCAATCAGCTGCAATCTGTCTCCCATTATGACAAGTCATTAAGCAATGTTGAATACTACAACGAAGGAAAAGTAGTTCGTCGGGTCTTTTTTAATGAGGAGCAAAAGATTAGCCTTGAGCAGTTTTATGAGGACAATCAGATTGTTTTGACTTTTATTGATGGCAAAATTCTTGAGGGGCGCACGTCTTTTTATCGTTACTTTTTAGAGCAACTTGAAATTCAAAAAGAAGACGCAATAATCATCGACCGTGCGCTTGATGTGGCAGATAGTATCCTGCCGTTTTTTGCAGGTAAAGCGCGCTTGTTTAGCGTGGTTCATGCGGAGCATTATGATGATAATTTGACTGAGGGCAATGATATTGTTTGGAACAATCACTATGAGTATGTCTTTGACAATAAGCAGTATATTGAGGCGTTTATTGCATCGACCGAGCGACAAAAACTAACCATGCAGGAACAATTAGGCAAGCAAACTAAGATTGCTACAATTCCTGTTGGCTATGTTAGTGAAATTATCGAAAACGAAAATTATCAACCATTTGCTCTCATGACTGCCAGTCGTTTGGCGAACGAGAAAAACATCAATGTACTGATAAAAGCTGTGGCTCAAGCCAAAAAGGAAATTCCTGAGCTGTTTTTTGACATTTATGGAGAAGGTCAAAGAATGCCTTTGGAGCAGTTGATAAGTGAACAAGGTGCGCAAGATTATATTAAGCTCCAAGGGCATCATCAGCTTGCTGGCGTGTATGCAACCTATGGCTTGTATCTCAGCGCATCCACTTCCGAAGGATTTGGCTTGACCTTACTTGAGGCAACAAGAGAGTGTCTGCCGATTATCTGCCTAGATGTAGATTACGGCAATCGGGAGATGGTTCTTCACGGTAAAAATGGTCTGCTAGTAGAAAACGGCACACCAGAAGAAAATGCAGCAAAATTGGCACAGGCTATTATCGATTATTACGAAAAAGAGATGGAAAAGACCGCTAGAAATGAAGCCAAACATATTGCTCAAAAATATATGGCGCAGGAAGTACAAAATAAATGGCGGGATTTACTGAGGGAAGATGTATGATTGTAGGAATATTTGATACTTATGATGACAACACCAAAGAGCTAATCCGCTCGCTAGATTTTGCCAAAATACCTAGCAAAAAGCTCTTTGTCCGCTATTTTGGTGATTTACCTGAGGACGCACTTTGTCCTTTTACCTACTTTGCAACGCAGTTAAAAAAAGGGGGCAAGGGTAGATTTTTCAATCAGGTTCCAGTGCCAAATTTTTATGAAATTCGCAATGAAACGGGGATAAACGGTCTAATCTTTAAGGGCGACCAAATCGTCGGCAGAATTGACTATCGCAAGGGGACATTTCGCAAGGTAGAAAAAGTAGCTTGGTTTGATAATCTGATGAATTTGGTAAAGGAAGACTTATACGATACAGCAGGCACTCATTTTGCCAGCAATTATTATTCAGGAGGCAAGCTTTATCAAACTGCCTACCGAAAAAATCAGGAAGAAGTCATCTGGGAAAATCATCTAAACCAGACAGTTACATTGAAGGAAGAGGACAAGTATCAGCAGTTCAACACACTGACGGAGTTTTTTATCTATTTTTTACAAGAAATTGGCGTAACAAAAGACGAAAACTTTATCTATAATTCGCTGTCCTATCCACTTTTTGCCCTAAGAGATTATTTAGAAAACCCAAGTGCGACACTTTTTTGGCAGGAACCTATGGAAAGCATTCCGGGCAATATGATAGACGAAATTTCCGCACCCAAATCAACAGCAAAAATCGTCTTCAAGGACCAAGAACAACTGGAAAGGGTGCAAAATGCTTATCCACAAGCATTTCAAGAATTCCACTATCTCTCAGCGATTGGGCAGTTTACTAGAAGGAACTTGCATCGCTTAAGGACTTTCACACTTACTGCAAGCGACCAGTTATTTGGTATTGAGGAATTGCTAAATGCTCATCCAGATATCCACTTTACCATTGCTGCAAAAACATCTATGAGTAATCACTTGTTAAAACTAGGTGGATTGTATGAAAATGTTGAGCTGCTGCCAACAATCAACGACAAAAGGCTAGCAAGCGAGCTGGAACAAGCGGATATTTACCTAGACATTAATCAATCCGGAGAAGTAGAAAACATTGTTGACAAGGCATACGAGCAATCTATGCTGATATTCGCCCAAAGACGTTTAGTCAAAAAGCCAAATAAAGCAATCATTTTTGACACACTAGAACAACTTCAAGACATATTAAACGACCTAAAAACAAGGGAAAATGCATGGGATGAAAGTCTGCAATTTTTCCATGAAGAAAAGGGCAAACTTTCTAATGTTGAGGATTATCAGCAGTTGTTTTTGGGAGAGTGAAACGAGTTTTCTGTTTGCTCCAAAGTCTTCCGTCTTCGCCCAATTCAGCCCACTGCTGTGGCTGGACCGGCTCCAACCGCCTTTGGCGTTTTCCGCCTCGCAAGCCTCAAACTAGGAGTAAACGGCAAAGCCGTCAACTCCTAGTAATTCGCATTGTCGTCCTTTTTAGCCACGGCGGTGGGCTGAATTGGGCTACGACTACAGACTTTGGAGCAAACAGAAAACTCTCTGTGCGAAGGAGCATTTCGTTTGGTTCTAACAATCTGCTGAATGGACACGAGAGTTTCTGGGTTGGATTTTGGCACATAGGTGGAGCCAGTTGTTCCACAGCCGTGGCTCCAAAGGACGACAATGCGAATTACTTACTCTTAATGCTTTAGCATTTAGAGTAAGTTTGAGGCTTGCGAGGCGGAAAACGCGCAGCGGTTGGAGCCGGTCCAGCCACAGCAGTGGAACAACTGGCGGAACCTATGAGCCAAAATCCAACCCAGAAACTCGTAAGCCAAAAACGTAATACAATTTCCAAAAAATCACCTACATTTCCCAAATACCAAAACAATCTAGGTTATCATTTGAAGTTTTCGAGGTGTTTGTGATAATCTGAAACCAAATATAGCAAGTAAAAAAGGAATGGTGGCAATGGATAGAAGACTAAAAGAATACGTCAAAATCAAAGATAAAATTCTAGACACTTTGCCTGAGTACAAAAAGCTAAGTGATGAAGAATTGCAGGCAAAAACACCTGAATTTAAAGCTATGGTACAAAACGGCACACCAATCGAAAAGATAATCGTTGACGCTTTTTGCGTTATCATCGAAGCTGACCGCCGCGTTTTAGGTATGCAGCCTTATCCAGTACAGATATTAGGCGCCATCACCCTATTTCACGGCAATATCGCCGAAATTGGTACAGGCGAGGGTAAAAGTTTGGTCGCAACTATGCCTTTATATGTGCGCGCATTAGAAGGCACAGGCGGCAATTTTCTGATTACCTCCAATGAATATCTGGCAAAACGTGACGCAGAGGAAATGGGCGTCGTTTACACATGGCTGGGCTTAACTCTAGGTATCGGCGTATCCAAAGGACGCGAAGACACTGATGAGGAGAAAAAAGAACTCTATGAGTCAGACGTTATCTACTCAACTTCTTCTAAACTAGGTTTTGACTATCTCTTTGATAATTTAGGTGCCGAGATAAAAAAACAGCACGTTACTCGTTTCCATTTTGCCATTTTGGATGAAGTTGATGAGGTACTTTTGGACTCAGCTCAGACTGCACTTGTAGTAGCTGGTGCGCCAAAAGTCCAATCCAATCTCTTTCCCATCTCTGACTGGTTTGTCAAATCCCTTGAAGAAGGCGATTATGAGCTAAGTGAAGATGAAAAGAGTGTCTGGTTTACTCGCTCAGGACTAGCCAAAGCAGAAAAGAATTTTGATATTACGGGGATTTTGTCTGAAGAACGTGCTGACCTTTACAAGCATTTGGTGCTGGCTCTACAAGCCAATCATCTGCGCAAGGTTGATGTCGATTATGTAGTACGCGATACCATTAACCTCATTGATGGCATATCCGGTCGAGAATTGACTGGGGTAAAACTACAAGGAGGCAATCATCAGGCACTTGAGGCAAAAGAAGGAGTGGAAATCTCCAACGAAACCAATCCGCTAGGAACTATTACCTTCCAAAATCTCTTTAACAAATTTACCGTCCTTTGCGGTATGACAGGAACGGGTAAAACGGATGAGGATGAATTTCGTGAAGTCTTTAAAATGGACGTTATCGAAATTCCGCCAAATAATCCCAAGAGAAGAATTGATGACCCAGATGTCGTTTTCCTAACCGAAAACGCGAAAATTGTCGCAGCTGTTGACTTACTAGAAAAAAATGCCAACAAAAATCGTCCTATTCTAATTCAGGCTGGTACAGTTGGTACTTCTAAACAAATATCCATGCTCTTGCTCAAGAAAAAACTGGCGCACAATATCCTCAATGCCCAAACGCAAAGCAAGGAAGAACGTATTGTCAAAGAAGCGGGCAAACATGATAGCATCACCGTTTCAACCGCTATTGCTGGTCGTGGTACGGATATCAAGCTGGAAAAATCTGTAAAAGAAGGCGAAGGCTTGCTGGTTATCGGTACTGAGCGCATGGACTCTCCTCGTATGGATGGGCAGCTCATTGGTCGTGCCGGTCGTCAGGGAGATCCGGGGCGTTCAATCTTTTATGTATCTATGGAAGACCAAGTGGTTAAAGACTACGGTGCTTCATGGGTAGAGCGCAGCCACGATATTCTCTTAGACAGAGACAGATTTGATGAAAGCAAACCGCTAAAACAAAAACGCTTCCATAAAATCGTGAAACAATCCCAGCAAAAAGCGCAAATTCAAGGCAGGGAAAGCAGAAGACGAGTGCTTGAGTTTGATGAGGTCATCTCTACTCAAAGACAAGTCATCTATGATGCCCGCAACCAAATTCTCGGAGAAGAAGACGGTGTCCTAGAAGATGCACTGGAGCGTTGTATTGACCGTGCTATTGAAGATTTTGTCAAACATCCAGAAAACCTATCCAAAGAGCGTGTACTGGACTTTATCTTCAATAATATGGACTACAACTATGACTTAACCAAAGTAGATAAGGACTTTCCTGACTATGAAAAGAAAACGGTCAAGGAATTTTTAGGGATGTATGCTCGTGCGGAGAGCTTAGAAACCCTCAAGCAGATTGAAAATGACGACCAGCTCATGTATTTTAAGAAGATTACGCTCTTAAAAGCCTTAGATACTGTCTGGGTTGAGCATTTGGACTGTTTGCAACAATTAAAAGCCATGATTTCCGGACGAGATTCGGCACAACACAAGCCTATCAATGAATTTCAGCGTGAAGCTCGGATAAGTTTTGCTGCGATGCAGGAAAGACTTTGGCTACAAATCTTCCGTAACTTACTCTTAATCGACATATCTCATAATCCAGATGGAACGATTGCTGTTGAGTTCCCATAAGGAAAGGAGGGAAAATAAATGATAAAAAAGCATTATGAATTTTTCTCACGAGCGAGATATTCCCTAGTTATTTTGTTTATCCTTCTTTTAGGGCTTAATATTAATATTCCCGGAGTGGCAGATGACGCTCAAAGTGGCGGCAATCATCTCTTGACAGCAATTACCGGTGGAACAACTTCGAGACCGGGCGTTCTTTCCTTAGGTATTGGTGCATTTATGATTGCTGGGGTAATCTTTTCCGTCTTTGAAATGACGGAGCTGACCTTTATCACAATCATGACTGAAAAACAAAAAGGGGTTGTAAAAAACGCTTTGACTTTGGTTATTGCTTTGTTTCAAGCAAATGCCAGAGTAGGTACGCTACGCGAGAATATGACGCACGATGAACCCTTAACTATTTTCCTGATGGTTTTGACCTTAGCAAGTGGCTCCATGTTTCTTTCTTGGCTGGCAAATCTGAATTTGGATAATGGCTTAGGAGGAACGACTTTGCTTATCTTACCGGGTATGCTTTTGACTTTTCCGGGTATGTTTCAAGGAAAGGCAGCACACTTTTTTGCCAATCCAGTCCACTTTGCTCTTTTGATTTTAGGGACTTTGGTAGTTGTTTTTGTGACAGTTTTCTTGTATGAAGCAGAGTATCGTATTCGTGTGCAGAGGATTAGTTTGGATGCCAAGTTTAACAATTCCTACTTGCCATTTCGTCTGCTGAATGCGGGCTCATTTCCTTTGATGATTGCCATGACCATTTTTTCTATCCCGCAAATGTTTCTGTCACGTTGGCAAGGATTTGAGCGTTTCTTTGACATGAAGACCTTACCGGGTGCTTTGACTTATGGCTTTATTCTGTACGCGGTTTCTGTTCTTTTCAGTGTGGTCTTTGTCCGTCCAAAAAATATTACCAAAGGATTAAAAGAATCAGGTGATTATGTGATTAACGTAGCGCCGGGAGATGAAACTCATAAGCATATTGAAAAGATTATTACAATGCTAGGTATCTTCGGCTCTCTTTATCTGACTTCTTTGGTTGTCGTTCCGCTAGCTTTAGGGATTATTCTTGATAATACTGTACTAACTGCATTATCTACTTATCTAGGTTATGTGTTTACTATGGTCTTGATTATTGACCGTTTGGTAGAAGATGGACGATTTATCTATTATAAGAAAAGCTATGATTTGTTTGGAAAGAAGGTGCGTGTATGATTTACCTAATACCCAACTGGGAATTGGATAGAACCGATTTTGACCGAGACGGTATTCTTTATCTGTCGCGCTTACTAGAAAGGCATGGCATTGAAAATAAGATTGTTTTGATTAATTCCCAACCTTTTATGAATCACTATGCGCAGTTTTTCGGAGTCAAACAAGAACAGCTTTTGCCGACCTTTGACACCTTGCAAGATATTCAAGTGCCTTCAGGGCATCCCATCGGTGTGCAAGACCTTAACTATCCTAGCAGTATTGAAAAAATCTATTCACAAAAGGAATTGCTGCTAGTCAGGAACAATAAACTGTACGGTAGAATTATTCCCAATATGTTCGGTTTTGTTGACCGCGCTGTTTATTATGAAGAAGATGGCTTGCAAATTGATATTTATGACGAACGTGGCTTTATTTCACAAAAGGAATACTTTGATAAAGACCATGTGCTCATCAAAAGAGAATACCTCAACTGTACAGCCGTTGTGACCATCAGCGAGTACCTCAATGAAAATGGCAGAGTTGTCATTGAAAAAGGTCATAGAAAGCTACCAGAGGGCATGGAATTTTCCAATATCAATACTTTCTTGTCGCATATCTTTAAAGAAATGTTGCATACAGCTGATTTGACAAATGACCGAGTAGTTATCAGCGTGTCGCCATCAGCTATGGAAATCGTAGAAAATTTGGAGGGCAAGGATGAATTTATCTACAATGTTTCCTCCACTGACAGCCTAGAAGAATTGCAGGCAACAGGCTGGTTAAAATCAATATTAACCAAACCAAAACTACTAACAGAAGCCGCACCAAAACGTGATGAAATTTGGGCAATGCAAAGAAAACACGACATTACTAAGTCCAATATGCCAGTTGTTCCCATGCACTTTACCGCCCAAAACTTTGGTGACTCTAATACAATCAAGGAACTAATCACTTTCTGGTCCGTAGGTTTCTGGGAAAAAATGACTGTCAGAACCTTTGAAATGCTCCTAGACAAGCTCAAGGAAAACGACGAAATGCAGCTTTTAGCTCAAATATACCTAAGACAAGTCAAGCTAGAAGACATGGAAGAAGTCATCAGAAGAACGCTCAAAAAGCACTTTGCTATCGAGCTTACGGAAAAAGAACTGGAGCGCACAACCGAACGCAGTAAAAACACTTATTCCATAAAAAAGGACTTCTTTGATATAGACGAGATTGAAGAGGGGACCATGCAAGCCTTACAGGAGGCAGATGAATACCTCAAGCGTATTGAAATACAGGCAAATCCAATGACCATTGAGATTTTGGAGCGTTTTCGTTTGGTTCGGCTCTTTGTGGAGTTATCGACTATTCCAGATTACTTTTATCATGCGATGGCGGTTGGACGAGGCATTCCGATATTGTCTCGGGAGCAAACTGCCTATATGATTGATGGGAAAAACGGCAAGCTGGTGAAGAATTTCCGTGATTTGCAGGAGGGATTGGATACCTATTTGGACTTACTCAATCCATGGAATCGCGCGCTGGTTACTGCTATTGATATCATTGAAGAAAACAGTGAAGAAAATCTGATTAATCAATGGAGAGACCTGCTCAATGTCAAAACAGAAAGTGAGGTGGCGTAGATGGAAAGAGCGAAGATTTTTCATATCGGTGGACATGAGCAAAGCGAGCACTTTCCGCACAATGCCACTTTTGATTATCAGTGGATACCAATTACCTACAATGCCATAAAAGACGAGGATGACTACAAGTTTTTTGATAAAGGCAATAACAGTCCGCATTTGTTTATCATTGAGCATGATGCCCATAACTTTTCCGTGCCAACAGTTGTTGAACAACTGCCTGCTCATCAGATTTTTGTTTCTTCTGATTTTGTCTGGAATGACGAGATTGGGCAAATGCTCTCGCTCAAGGAAGCTCGCGTGATTGAGCTGGATAATTTCCCTTGGTTTTTTGAGTATTTGCTGGCAAACTTTAGCTTTAGGCCTTATGGTACAGCCATTCATACAGAGCAGCTGGATATTCATGATAGCTTTGAGGGTTTTATCCAAAAGCACGGCAATGTTTCAACTGAATTTTACGGAGACTTTGGGGAAGAATTTACCCAGATGATTTCCTTTAAGGACGCTCGATACTTTCGTGGTATGGTCGAGTTTTATCCAGAGATTTCGCATGGTGGCGAGAGTTTGGAAGTATTCTTTCGTTTGTATTTTACCAATCTGCAAACGGGAGAATATGTCGGTTCCACAGATGTAACTATGGAGCGTCTGCGTGCTGGTGCAGTCTTTATCGATTTGGGCGAGCATAATCAGTATATCTCGATTTCCTTGTTTGCTAAGGGAGTTGGGCAACTGTTTTTGGGCAATATCCATTTGCGGTTTGTACCAAAAGATGGCTCGATTTCTCAAGTTGGCGGAAGAAAGATTATTGATGAAAAAGAGCTAAATGACGAAGTCTTTTACTATTTCAATGCAGGCAATATGAAACCACCTTTGGCTGTATATTTTTCTGGTTATCGTCCTGCTGAGGGCTTTGAAGGTCGTTATATGATGGGCGATTTGGGTTGTCCTTTCATCCTTTTTCATGACCCACGTCTTGAAGGCGGTAGTTTTTATCTGGGAAGTTCTAAGTTTGAAGAAAAGATTTTGCGTGTGATAAAAGACAAGCTTAATCTCTTAGGCTTTAACAATCAAGAGCTGGTTATGTCGGGTATGTCTATGGGTACTTTTGGGGCGCTTTACTATGGCAGTATGCTTGAACCCGGTTATATTATTGTTTCTAAGCCTTTAATTCATCTAGGGCGCGTTATGCTTAATGAGCGAATTAACCGATATGGTGGATTTCCGACTTCCTATGATGTGCAGCTACATCACATGAAAGACCTGTCGCGAGGTCTTGCCATGAACTTTGATGACCTCTTTTGGAATCAGTTTAAAAAGGCGGACTTTTCTAAAACCAACTTCGTCTTTGCTTATATGCGGCAGGATGATTATGATATAAATGCTTTTGCGGAGTGTTTCCAGTATCTGCGTGAGCATTATCCCAATACCAAGATTATTTACAAGGGCTTTGAGGGACGGCATACAGACCCGTCAACAGCAGTTGAGTGGTTTATCAAGCAGTACCAAAGTGTCCTCAATGAACGATTTGACAGTAAATTTGAAGAAACACGCATGAAAGACATTGTCTTTACCTCAAAACGCGACCATGTGATCCTTAACTTTAGGGCAGATGATGGTGCTTTAATCAGCGATATGCGTATTGACCGTGATTTAGAGATTACTGTTAATGCAAGGATGCCGCAGGAAGTTTTAGTCGAGGATATGAAGCGCGACTTTATCGAAACAATGGAGGAAAACCTCACGATTTTGTATGAGGATGTGGTGTATCATGCAGTTTATCGCGGGGAAAGCCTGGTAACTTCATGGGGCAATGACCGGATTGATGGCTACTTTATCTTTTCAGAATCGCGTAATGGCGAGCCTTTGATTATCAATGACCACTACATTATTGACTGCGTGCATTTTGGGCAAACCATTGGTTCTTTGCAAGATGCGCTCTCGCTTCATGGTGTGCGCCTAATTGATAGACCAGAAACTTGGGAAGATACCGATATTTCGACTACTGCTATTACCATTCACTATGCTTATGGACCTGCACCAAGCACCAAAAAAGGAGGCAGACGCTAATGTATAATCTTTTCGTTCTGCAATGGGGCAGAGATTTCGCTGATAATTACAACTATGGTGCGCAAATTGAGCTTTTAAGCAACAAGTTTGTTAGTTTTGTGCAACCGCTCATGCCGCCCGGGGTTACGATTAAGAAATGGTTTTCTAATATTTCTACAGACAACCCAAAAAACTCTCCAACGCTGCCACTTTTGAAAAATGACAAGTTCTACAACTTCCACTTGCAGCTGGAAAGTATGCAATCTAGTAGTTGGCAGGTAAAAATCGAGTGTTTCGACCGTTTTGAGCGCTCAATAGAAACCTATTATTTCTCCGAGTTATTCGGGCGTTTCCACTATCCGAAAAATGCGGTTGCCTACACTTTGGAGTTGGTCAACATCAAGGAAGAAGACTTCCTTTTCAAGTATCTGGCGTTGATGGATTCTGAGCTTGATGAATATTATGATATTGAGATTGAAGATTCGCTGACTTTGGTTTCTTTGATGAAAAAGGATTCTTATGAGCAGGACAAGTATGAGGTGGTAATTCAACGGGGTAAGAAAAATACGTTTTCCCTGCATATTGATGAGGCTGCTGACCGTAACTATTCCTATGTGATTGATAGAATGACGCGTGAGTATCCAAAGGATGCTAGTCAGAAAATCCACCAGAAGTTGCTGGAGCAAAATGTAAAAGATTTGCATATCAAGCATGGCGGGAATTTTTGGCTGACCAATAAGTATTATCAAGGTGTTTCAGATGAATTGATGGATTTAGCTCAAAAAGATGGGATTGCTATTATTGAGCATCCTTAGTTTGATAGAGGAAAAGTACTGAGTTTTGGCTCGGTGCTTTTTTCTTTGGGTTTCCGAGTTTCTGGTCTGGATTTTTCCCCGAGGTCGCTTCCGTCCAGCTGCTTTAGCGTTCGGCTTGCAAAGTAGGCAGAAGACTTATGCCACAACCCAAACAAAATGTGACGACACCAAAAAAATTCTTCAAAGATTTCTTTACTTATCCTTTGCCATATTTTTCAAAAAACGGTACGCTAGAATAGAGAGAATACTTGGAGGTTTGTAATATGGTGGAAATACATAAAGATGTTTTAGAGTTGGTTGGCAACACACCGATTGTTAAACTCAATCGGATAGTAGATGAGGATATGGCAGATGTTTATGTGAAACTAGAATATTTCAATCCTGCCCTTTCTGTCAAAGACCGCATTGCCAAATCCATGATTGAAGATGCAGAAGAAAAAGGCTTGATAAAGCCCGGAGCCACCATCGTTGAGCCAACGAGTGGAAATACCGGAATTGGACTAGCTTGCGTTGGTGCTATCAAGGGCTACAATGTAGTTATCGTCATGCCAGAAAGCATGTCTATCGAACGACGCAAGGTCATGCAAGGCTACGGAGCTCAGTTGGTTTTGACCCCAGCTGGCGAAGGATTACCGGGAAGTATCGCCAAAGCAGCTCAATTAGCTAGCGAAAATAATTGGTACATGCCGCAACAATTTGAAAATTATGCCAATGTGCAAGCGCATATTCACACAGGCCAAGAGATTGTAGATGCCTTTGGTTTTGAGGATTTAGACGCATTTGTCGCTGGTGTCGGAAGTGGCGGAACCATCACAGGTGTTGGAAAAGAGCTGAAAAAAGTCTATCCAGACATTAAGATTTACGCTGTAGAAAGTGCCAATTCCAACGTTTTATCAGGCGGTGTTATGGCACCACACGCATTGCAGGGGATTTCTCCAGGCTTTATACCGGGAATTTTAGACCAAGATATCTATGATGAAGTTATTCAGGTAAAAGATGACGAAGGACTAGAAACCGCTAGATTTACTGCAAGAAAAGAAGGACTCATGGTCGGTGTATCAGCCGGTGCCGCAATCTTTTCGGCACTAAAAGTCGCAAAAGAACTAGGACCGGGCAAAACAGTCCTCGCTCTAGTACCAGATAACGGCGAGCGTTATGTATCTACTTCTTTGTTTTATTAATTGAATTGAAATCAGCCTGCATTCATAGGCTGATTTTTTTATTAAAACTTTTTTAATGCAACTTCCTCAAAAACATAGTATTATATATCAGATACTAGAATAACGGAGAAAGAGATTATGGCTATTTCTTACAAAGAATTAATGAGAAACCGCGATGTCCGTCCTTTTTTGCTGAAAGCATTTTTCGGGTTGGAAAAAGAATCGCATAGAATAGATGTTATTGGCAAACTGGCAAGCACCGAACACCCAAGTTCGTTTGGCGCGCGTTCTTACCACCCTTATATACAAACCGATTTTGCGGAAACCCAGCTGGAGTTAATCACGCCAGTTTTTGAAAATGTGGAAAAAGTAACCGACTTTTTGCGTGCTATTTTTGATGTGAGCATGCGCAACATCCCTGAAAATGAGCTGATTTGGCCGATTTCTATGCCACCAATGTTGCCATTTCGTGAGGATGCTATTCCTTTGGCAAAACTTGAAAATCCAAATGATGTGGCTTATCGTGAGTATTTGACGCAAAAATATGGCAAGCGCAAGCAGATGGTTTCGGGTATTCACTTTAACTTTGAATTTGCTGATGAGTTGGTGCAATCTTTGTATATACAGACCACTCAGGAAATCAGCTATATCCACTTTAAGACCGAGCTTTATATGAAAGTGGCACGACAGTATTTGCGTTATATGTACCTGATTACTTACTTGTTTGGTGCAAGTCCTCGTGCCAATAGCGGTTATTTTAAGGACACCAAAGCAGCCAACCAACCGGCTCGCTCTATTCGCAACTCGATTTATGGCTACCGCAATGACGAGGATATCAAAGTCAGCTTTGAAAATTTGGAGCGTTATTACACAGACCTAGAGCAGTTAGTCAAAAATGGCAAGCTAACCGAGATGAAGGAGTTCTATTCATCCGTGCGTATGCGCGGTGGTTCTCGTATGGAAGACCTTGATAGAACGGGCATTCGTTACCTAGAATTGCGCAATTTTGACCTCAATCCTTTTGAAAATATCGGGATAAATGAAGAAGGCTGTCAATTTGTTCATGCCTTTATGCTCTTTTTGTTATGGAAGGAAGAACGCGAAAGCTCTGCTGAGGCGATTGCTATTGGCGAAGAAATGAACAACATCACTTGTCTGGAAAATCCTTATGACAAGATGAAATACTACGAAGAGGCCAAAAATTTCTTTAGAGAATTTCTGGCTTTCGCTGAGGAAATGAACTTCCCACAAGAGTTGATGAATGTTATTCACAAGTATGAGGGACTTTTAGACCATCCAGAGCAAACCCTTGCTGCAAGAATGGAAGGCCTAAATCAAATGGATGCGAATTTCGCCTTGCATTTAGCTAAAGCCTATCGTGAGGAAAGCTACAAGCGACCATTTGCCCTTTCAGGTTTTGACACGATGGAATTATCCACACAAAATCTGATAGCTGACGCCATCCAAAAAGGGATAAAAGTCGAAGTCCTAGACAAAGCGGACCAATTCTTGAGCTTAGAATTTAACGGTCGCAAGGAATTAGTCAAGAACGGCAATATGACGGCTCATGACAGCTTGATTAGCTACATGGCGATGGAAAACAAAGTAGTAACCAAAAAACTCTTAGCCAAAGCTGGTTTTAATGTGCCAGCAGGAGACGAATTTGACAGCTTAGAAGAAGCACAAGCAAGTTTTCCAAAATTTGCTGACCAGCCCATTGTTATCAAACCCAAATCAACCAATTATGGCTTAGGTATCTCTATCTTCCCACACGGAGCTTTTCGTGCCGCCTTTGAGCTAGCAGTAAGGCTTGCTTTTGACGAAGATGAAACCATTCTTATCGAAGAATTCGTTCCGGGAATTGAATATCGTTTCTTTGTTGTCAATGGGAAAACGACCGCTGTTCTCATGCGTGACAATGCCAATGTTAGTGGAGATGGCAAAAACACCATTCGCCAGCTGGTTGATAAGAAGAACAATGACCCACTTCGTGGGGAAAACTATCGCTCGCCACTTGAAAAAATCAAGCTAGACGAGGCTGAACAGCTCATGCTTTCTTCACAAGGCTACCAGGCAGACAGCATTCCAGCAGCCAATGTCCGAGTTAATCTGAGGGAAAACTCCAATATCTCAACAGGTGGTGACTCCATCGACGTCACCGACCAAATGCACGCAAGCTACAAACGCATCGCTGAGGCGGTCGCACACACGCTTGAGGTCAACATTACCGGTATTGACCTGATGATACCAGACCTGTATCTACCGACACAAAAAGAAGACAGATACTATAGTATTATTGAGGCAAACTTTAACCCAATGATGCACATGCACTTGTATCCGTATAAAAATCAAGGCCGTCGTGTTACAATGGATGTACTTGAATTCTTATATCCGGAGGCCTTTAAATAATGCGTAAACAGTTTGCAAATGGAAATATCTGGTTTATTCTTGCCTTTTTGGTAATGGGCTTGCTCTTTGTATCCTCATCCATGACTTATGCGGAGCAGTCGCAAGTGTCAAATATTCAGGAGTTCTTGCACAATCGCCCTTTTGAAAATCTGCTCTCTCAGATAAATTTTTATTACGGCAACTCGCAAGTATCCATTGAGCATTTGGACTATTACAAGTTTGTAGAGTTCTTTTTGAGAAAAGGGGCACACTTTTTCAGCTACTTTTTCCTAGCAATTTTCTGGTATATGGGGCTGAAAAATAAATTCCGCGGTTATTATTTGCTCTTTGCCATTTTGTCAATTTTAGCAGCAGCAGGTTTTGGTGGATTGGACGAAGCACATCAGATGTTTACACCAGACCGTACACCACTTTTTCAAGATGTGCTGGTAAATGCCAGCGGAGCATTTGTTGGAGTATTTCTAGCATTTGTAATTGGTGGGATTAAGAGAATGAAACAAAGATAAACAAAGAAACTTCGGGAAATTTTTCCTGAAGTTTCTTTGTTATAAGTATTCGATTCCTAAGTTGTTGCTAAAAGGCTTCCGATAAACCTCACAAGTCACACCATACAAACTCTCAATATTCTCCTTAGTCAAAACCTCATCAGGTTTCCCATGCACGAAAATTTCCCCATCTTTCAAAGCATAAAGATAATCACAATATTTCGCCGCCAATTCCAAATCATGCAAGGCTGCCAAAATGCTGATATCCAGTTTTTTGATAGTATCTAGCATAGCAAGCTGATAATTGACATCCAAATGATTGGTTGGCTCATCCAAAATCATCAATTTCGGCTCTTGTGCAATGGCTCTAGCAAGAATGACACGTTGCTTTTCCCCACCTGAAAGTGACAGAAAGGACTGTTGTGCAAAATGGCTCATGCCGACTTTTTCCAGTGCATTTTTGACAATAATTTCGTCTTCTGTGCTATCAGTCTGCAAGAACTTTTTGTGAGGTGTACGCCCAAATGTCACCATTTCACGAACGGAAAAATCAAAAGATGTGTCATTAAATTGCGCCACGACGCTCATATTTGCTGACAAAGTCTTATGCTTGCTGGAAAAGACATCCATATTATCCAAATGAACTGTGCCAGATTTAGCTGAATTGATACGGTAAATGGTCTGCAAAAGCGTAGATTTCCCACTGCCGTTTGGGCCGATTAGTCCGACCATTTGCTTGTTTTTGACATGAAGTGAAAGATTTTTGATAATCTCTTTTTTGGCTAATTCAACAGTGAGATTTTTTACTGTAAGTTCCATCAAATCCCTCCAAAGCGGTATTCTTTTTTCAGCAGGATAAGTAGCATAATCGGTGCGCCAATCATTGCCGTCACAATTCCGATAGGCAATTCCGCCTGTGAGATAAGAGAGCGTGCCAGCATATCTGCCACAATCAAAAACAAACCGCCTGACAAAATTGACACAGGCAAGAGATGTTTGTGGGAACTGCCGACAATTCCGCGGACAATATGTGGCACTAAAAGCCCAACAAAACCAATCACACCGCTAAATGACACAATCACACCAGTCAAGAGGGCTGCTATCAAGAGATAAATTCGACGCATTTTTCCTAGATTAATTCCTAAGGTAATTGAGGCAGCCTCGCCTAAAAGCAGTACATCTAGCGTTCTCGTCTGTGTCAAAAAGAAGAGTGCAACTATTGGTACCAATACATACAAAAGCGCCAAATCAGGATAATTGGCACCAGCAAGCGAGCCCATGGTCCAAAAAATTACCGCCGACATACCTTGTGCATTTTGCGCAAAATAAATGATAAAGCTAGCAAAAGCCGAGCAAATTGCCTGCACAATCATACCAGACAGGAGCAATTTGGTTGTGGTTGTCCGCCCAATTTCAGCCAAAAGCAGAACAGTCGCACTAGCAAGTACCGCACCCAAAAAGGCAAAGGCTGAAACCCCGCTAAATGAAAGAAAGGAAAATTGCCCCACTCCAATCAAAATAGCAAAGGTCGCTCCTAATGATGCACCAGAAGAAATCCCCAAAATATAAGGGTCAGCCAAAGGATTGCGCACCGCTGCCTGTAAAATCGTGCCACACAAAGCTAGACCACTGCCGACTATAAAAGCCATCAAAGCGTGCGGCAAACGAATCTGCCACACGATACTTTGAATAGATTGCTCAACGCCTGTCATATCTCCTGTAAAAAGATTGGCCCAAAGGACATGGAAGACATCAGCAAAAGGGATATTTGTCTGCCCGCTTGCCACAGAAAAGAGCAGGACTAGAAAAATAGCCGTAAGTAGCAGACCATAAAGAAGTATTATTTTTTTCATAGAAACCTACTTGAATTGATTTGGATATAGCTCTCTGCCCAGACTTTCTAGCCCGTCTAAAATCGCATAGCTGTTGTTCCAGAAAGTATGGAAAGGAAGAACGAATACCTGCTTGTTCTTAATTGCGTCCATATTCGCTAAGGCTGGATTATTCAATAGAAAGTCTTTGGTTTCCTCAGCACTCGGTCCACCCTCATAAGTTGTGATAAACAAAACATCAGGGTTGGTCGCAACTAGTTGCTCAATCCCAATATCTAGTGCCTCACTATCAGCAAAAGCATTTTTCAGATTTAAACGGCTCAGACTGTCATTGAAAAACGTTTCATTGCTAGCAGAATAAACAGTTAAATTGTTTCTTTCAACAGTAGAAAGATAAGCAAAAGTCTTTTCATTGTCAACTTGTGCCATTTTTTCCGCAATGCTTGCCTCTTTTGCTTTTAATTCTTGAGCAAAGGCTTGTGCTTTGTCTTCAATGCTAAAAATTTTCCCCAGATTAGCAATATCCGTATAAATGGTGTCAAACTTCGCACCTGTTACAGTAGTTGCTAGAACATAAGTGTTTATCCCGAGACTTTGAATATCTGCAGTCGTTCCATGTCCCCAATCGTTATTGGCAAAGGAAACTGCGCGGGAAATGACGATATCAGGGCTTGTGGAAACTAGTTGTTCTTTGGATGGATATTGGCGAGTTGTAATCGGCACATCTGCTAAAATGTCCGCCACACTTGGCTCAAAATCGCCAAAAATCGCTGCTTGTCCGACAATTTTGTCCGCCAAACCCAGCTTAGCTAGAAGCTCAGCGGCACCTTGTGTACCAGCAAAAATCCGCTGTGGAACTTCTTCAAAGTTCTCTGTTGCAGGTGTAGCTGTTCCGTTTTCGTCAATCGCATAGTTTTCAATCGTTACTTGCTCATGAGTAGAACTGGTATTATTCTGGTTATTTGCACAACCAGCAAGAAAAATTACTGCCAATCCGGCAATAAGCATATATTTTAGGTATTTCATAGAAATCCCCTTTCCCTTAATTTTTAATTGAGAATGTTTCTCAATAGTGGCTATTATCCCTGAACATCCGCTTAATTGCAATGTTTATTTGCAAAAAACAGACTAATTTCTTTTTCTTGAGCTTATTGTTTTGGTTCGGCAGATGTCTTTAGTAGAATAAATATATAAGAATGGAGGATTTACTAAATGGATATTTTGTTTAAAGGAACACCGATTACTACGATTGAACCAAAAACTAGCGGAGCAGCTCCTGATTTTAGCCTGCCGGCTCAAGATGGCAAGTTGATTACCTTGTCAGACTTGAAAAAACCTGTGATTATCAGCGTTTTTCCTGATATTAACACCAGCACTTGCAGCATTCAAACGCGTCGTTTCAACAAAGAGGCAGCCTCTCACGAGGAGATTGAGTTTCTATCAATTTCAACCAACACATTGGATGAGCAAAAAAACTGGTGCGCAGCTGAGGGTGTCGATATGCTGGTTTTATCTGATGAAGGTAAAGACTTTGCGAAAAAATACGGCATCTTACTTGAAGATGGACCAGTCAAAGACCGTGCAGCACGCGCAGTTTTCGTTGTGAAAAACGGCGAAATTACCTATGCACAAATCGTCGAAGAAATAGCCAGCGAGCCAGATTACGAAAAAGCATTGGCAGCTGCAAAATAAAAAAAATGGAGAAACCGTCGTTGGTTTCTCTTTTTTATCTCAACCTTGCAAAAGTGTAAGATTTCCCCTTCGTTTTGTAACCAAGAGCTATGGTTGAAAACATAAAAAGAGAATATACTAAGCTCATAAAGTTAAAACAAATGAAAGAAGGAATTCAAAATGAAAAAAGTAGTTGGTGTATTCTTTTTAGTCTTAATCGTAGCAGGAGCATTCTTTGGTTTCAAATATTACCAAGATACCTATGTTGGTACAACATATTACACAGTTATTCCAGAGGGAATGGAAAAACAAGACATTAAGTCAATGAGTGGCGAGGTCATGGGACAGGGGTATATCTACAAGCTGACTGCTGTGAATGACGCTGGGCAAGAAAAGGAAGTCGAGTTTCATGTATTCACTGACGGAGACTATCGTCAAGGTGATGGTTATCCAGCAGGTACTTATCTTAAAGTAACTGCCAGCAAGAAACGGGTCATCTCACAAGTCATTGTTGAAAAAGACCAAGTACCAGCTAGAGTATTGGCACTATTATAGGAGGAAGAACATGTTAGAAATTAAAGATATTCGCAAATCATTCGGAGAAAAAGGACAGTTTGAAGCACTAAAAGGAATTAATCTACAAGTAAATGACGGAGAATTTATCGGAATTATGGGCCCATCAGGTAGTGGGAAATCAACCTTACTAAATATGATTGCTACCATTGATACAGCAACCAGCGGAGAAATCTTGCTCAATGGCACCAATCCAGCACAATTAAGTGCAGAAGAAATTGCGAAATTCCGTCGGCAAAAACTTGGCTTTGTCTTCCAAGACTTTAATCTATTGCCAACTCTTACAGTAGAAGAAAATATCATTTTACCACTAACGCTTGATGGGGCAAAGGTAGCTGATATGCAGGAAAAACTTGTTCAAGTTGCAGAAAAACTAGGTATCAGCCAACTTCTCAAAAAGAAAATCGGCGAAATCTCAGGCGGACAAGCCCAACGTGTAGCAGTAGCCAGAGCTATGATACGCCGACCAGAGCTTGTTTTAGCCGATGAGCCAACAGGAAATCTGGATACCAAAGCTTCAAATGACGTGATGAACCTGCTGAAGCAAATCAATCAAGAAGAAAATGCGACAATATTAATGGTAACGCACGACCCATTTTCAGCAAGTTTCTGTAATCGTATCGTCTTTATCAAAGACGGCGAGTTACTCAGCGATTTTTCTAAACAAGGAACACGGGCTGAATTTTACGACCAGCTCATGCTGGAATTGCGCGAATTAGAGGGTGTTTCTCATGAACTTTAATCAATTTGTCGCACGCAATACCTTACGCAACAAGCATTTGTATCTAGCTTACTTTTTAAGCACCTTGTTTGCAGTTGTGGCATACTTTTCCTTTTCGGTCTTTGCTTTTAATCCATCCTTAAATGCTGGATTAGCAGCAACTTCTCAGACAGTAATGGGCGTAATGCGTGCAGCAGCGGTGATTATCTATATCTTTTCTTTCTTTTTCGTGATGTATTCCATGGATATTTTCCTACAAACAAGAAAAAGGGAGTTTGGTACATTTATGATGCAGGGGATGAGCCCTAAACAACTGCAAAAAATGATTTTTCAGGAAAACATGATTATTGGTTTTCTAGCGACAATCAGCGGCATTTTGCTAGGATTTGCCTTTGCGCAAGCGATTATATTGCTCAGTAAACAGCTCTTGGCTATCAGCTTAGACAGCTATTTTCCAGCAAGAGCGATTTGGATGACCTTTGTTTCCTTCATGATTTTGTTCTTGCTCATCTCCTTATTTATCCAGTTCAAGCTACCAAAGCTAAGCTTACAGGACTTGCTTAAAAGCGACAAACTGGGTAAGGGCGATATCAAGTTTTCTACTATTAAAGCAATAGCAGGATTTCTCTTGTTGGCACTTGGTTATGTGCTTGCTTTGGTTGCTCCATCCAATATGGTACCTTTCGTCATGTTGCCAGTTATCCTTTTGGTGATTGTGGGGACAAGTCTTTTCTTCAATCAATTTACCCTGTTCTTTGTGCAAAAGCTTAAGGGTAATCAAAAACTTTTCTGGAAGAAAACCAATTTGTTGCTGTTTTCAGACCTTGGTTTTCGCATGAAGGATAATGCTCGTGCCTTTTTCTTGGTTAGCATTATCTCGACAGTCGGCTTTAGCGCGATAGCGACCTTATATAATTTTCGCTATATGCTCATGCAGGCGAAAGAGCGAGTAGATGATGAAGTTATGCGAGAAATTCTAGATTTTTATGCACCGATTTTGTTTGTGGGGGTTTTTATCGGGATTGTTTTCTTCGTAGCAGCTGGCTCATTTCTCTACTTTAGATTGTTTAGCGACATTAGTGTGGATGTGCAGAAGTTCCAGATGGTTAAAAAGATTGGTCTAACCAAATCCGAGCTAAGAAAAATGATTTCTCAGCAGGTAGGTATCCTCTTTTTTACACCGATTGTCGTGGCACTTCTTCATGGGTTGGTCGCATTAACAGCCATGAACCATATCTTTGAGCGGGGGCTTCAAGGGGTTGATTTGGGGGTTTTAGGTGTATTCTTTGTCATTCAGGTGGTGTATTACTTGGTTTGTCGCTTTTTCTACATTCGGAAGTTGGAAAAAGAGATAGCTTAAATAAAATGAAAAGAGGAGAAAATAATGACTTTTAATCAATTTGTATGGAGAAATATCTTTAGAAATAGACATTTGTATGTTGCCTTTTTCTTAAGCGTACTATTTTCAGTCGTTGTGCTTTTCTCCTTTTTGACATTCTTGTTTCATCCAGAAATACTTGCTATGGGACGCCAAATTGATGTTATCAATAGCCTGCCTTTGATACTGGCATTTTCCATCACTTCGGTTTTAGTTGTTGGCTTTTCCTTTTTCTTTATCTTGCATTCCTTAGACATCTTTTTACACTCGCGCAAGCGTGAGTTCGGGACCTTTATCATGCAAGGTTTGTCTACGAAACAGTTGAAAAAAATGGTTTTTCTGGAAAATATTTTTATTGGCTTTTTCGCAAGTATCGGTGGTATCTTGATTGGACTAGTGCTGGTGCAAATCATATTTGCTCTTAGTCGTCAGCTTTTGGGTGTTGTTATGCCGACTTATTTTCCGCTCTTGGCCATGCTTGTGACATTTGCGACTATCATGTTCTTGTTTTTGTTTATCTTTGTCTTTGTGCAAAGGAAATTGCCAAAAATGAACCTGCAAGAACTGCTAAAAAGTCAGCAAATGGGTAAGGGAGAGCTGAATTATTCGATTAAAAAAGCTATCGCAAGTATTGTATTAATCGCTCTTTCCTATCTATTGTCCGTGTCATTCGAAGGGCAAACAGCACAAGGTTCAGCCTTTCTGAGCATTATCCTATCTGTGATTGGCAGCAAAATGTTTTTCACACAGGCGACCGTTTTATTTGTCCGTCAGGTACAAAAACGAAAAAACATCTACTGGAAACAACCTAATCTGCTGGTTTTCTCTGATTTAGCCTTTCGCATGAAAGACGCGGCAAAGGCATTCTTTTTAGTGACAATTATCTCCAGTGCAGCCATTGCATCAGTTGGCTTGATATTAAGCACGCAAAACAATCCCGGCGGCTTGGTTGGCGCTCATCCCTATGAGTTTTCAGTCAGTAGTGAAGAAAATTTTGATATTGATGATTTTTCTGACCAATTCAATCAAGCACTTGCAGATAACCACATTAAAGCGCAATCAGACAGCTATCAGGTGCTGGTAATGGAGCAATATGTAGAGCTTTGGGATGGCAACGAGCCTTATGAAATGATTTCCTTAAGTGATTACAACCGTTTGGCAAAGATGTTGCAGCAAGAAACGTTGAATTTCGATGACAATCAAGCGGTTTTACTAACTTCAAGCTTTGAAACATTTAAAATTCCTTTTGGTCAAAGTGTAGAAATTGGCTCTCGCAGACTTGCTATTCAACAAAGCATTCGCTCCAATGCTAAATCTAGTGTTTATGATACGCTGGTTGTGACAGATGCTGTTTTTGAGGAATTGCAAGCTCACGCTAAAGGAAGTTTCAGAGTGGATATCTGGCAGCCAGTTGATGCCAATAAAGCCCAGCTTCTAGCTATAAGTCAAAAATTTGCAGATACGCCGAATTTCTTTTCTAAGGCTTTGCAGGCAAGCTATGAAAGACAGGGCAATGCACCATTTATGTTTGCCGGATTGTTTTTGGGGATGATTTTCCTATTTGCCGGTGCGAGTTTCTTGTACTTCCGTCTATTTAGCGACAAGCCAGCAGATATAGCCAAGTTTCGTATGGTTTACAAAATGGGTCTGACACCAAAAGAATTAAGGAAGGCAATCAGCCAACAGGTCGGTATTCTCTTTTTGACCCCACTTGCTCTAGCGTTTACTCACGGTTTGGTTGCACTTATTGCTATCAATCGTATCATTGAAAGAGGATTACAAGTGCATGATTTGGTATTATTGGGAATTTTCCTAGTTGCTTATGTACTTTACTATTTGATTTGCAGAAGTCTTTATTGCAAAAATATTGAGGCACAAGTTTTGGGAAATGACTAAAAAAAAATCCACTTTGAAATTGGTCAAAGTGGATTTTTATTGGAAGTTTATTCAAAAGTTGCAGCTGGTGCGAGTTTTGAATAATCTTCTTTTTTCTTGCTCTTGCCTGTTTTCAAGAACAATTTAACAATCAAACTAGTAATAGCACAAGACAGCATCGTTACGGCAAAGGCTGGTACACTTAGGAAAGTAACCAAAGCTGCAGTAAGAACAAGGATATCTAAGATTAAGATTGACTTGCTCATAGAAATATCTTTTACATGGTGCAGGATAACAGCGATAATCGCTGAACCGCCTGATGAACCGCCACTCAATAGCACAAGTGAAACCGCAATTCCACCCAAAACGCCATCAAGAAGACCAGCCCAAACACCTAAACCTGCAAGTTGGAACATTGGCAGTCTGCTCCAAACTTCCATCCAAACACTAATCGACATAGAGCCGATAATGGTAAGGAAGAAAAGTTTTTTACCAACAAAACGAAAACCAATAATCAACAAAGGGATATTAATCAGGAAAAATGTCAATGATGGACTGATAGCAAACAGCTGATATAAAAGAACAGCCAAACCAGACATCCCACTAGATGCCAGATTATTCGGTAAAACAACAGTCAGCATAGACAAAGTCATAATCCCTGTTCCCGCTAATAATAACAAAATATCTTTCAATAAACTTTTATTTTTTAACATAATGCACTTCCTTTCTAATGTAATTGTAAGTGAATTTTAAAAAGAAAACAAGCAAATTTTCTTCAATTTGTAAAACGTAATAATTCAGAATATTCTTCGTTTAATAGGTTTTCTGGCGAATTGCTTTGCAAATGAAGAAAAATCGGGTAAAATCAAATGAAAGATAAATTATCTGAATATTCAAGAAAAATAGTAAAATGGAGAAAATCATTAAATAACAAGAAATGGAGATGTAAATGGTTATATTGGCATCAGGTTCACCTAGAAGAAAAGAGTTGTTGAAAAGGATTGTTGAGGAGTTTGAGGTTATTCCAGCTGATATTGATGAGACTGTCATGAATGAGGAAAGCCCGCAAAGCTATGCCGAGCGCATGAGCCGGACCAAAGCGGCACATTTGGCACAGGATTATCCAGAAGAATTGATACTGGCGGCTGATACGATTGTGGCGGTGGATGAAAAAATTTTGGGTAAGCCTGTTGATAGAAAGGATGCTAAAGCAATGCTTATGTCTTATAGCAATCGTAGTCACGAGGTGCTGACTAGCGTTACTTTGCGACAGGGGATGCAGGAGAAGACTTTTGTTGTGACGGCTGTTGTGGAGTTTTATCCTATGACGGATGAGGAGATTGAGAGTTATCTGGACCACAATGAATGGCAGGATAAGTCGGGTTCTTATGGTATTCAAGGAGCTGTTTCTTTGTTTGTTAAGGGGATAAAGGGGGACTTTTTTACGATTGTTGGGTTTCCTATTTCTCGGATTTATCAGGAGTTGAAGGAGTTTGGGGTTTAGATTTTAGTCACATTTTGCTGGAAGTGCTTGTGGCTGAAGTCTTCCCGTTCATCAAAAGGAACGAGACAAAAAATTAAACAAACTCAGACTAAGCCCAAAGTCTGTAGTCTTCGCACAAACACAAATAACCGCCGTGCATCTTAGGCAAACCGAAAGTTTCTCCGCTCTTAACACTGTAGCGTTTAGAGCGGGTATTATCGTGCCATGCACAGCGGTTATTTGTGTTTGGGGCGAAGACGGAAGACGAATGCTACCTCTTATCCTTAAAGCGTCCAACTATTTTACTGTTTTTAATCGCCAGAAAGAGAAAACCGAAAGCAACCAGTATCAGAAGAAGACTAACCCAATTATTCTCAATCCTCTGATTAAGAAACAAACACAAGGCAGCTAGAAATCCCCAGAAGAAACTAGCGAATGTTTTCATACTAGCGCCTTCTCCATTGAAATATGGTCAATCCCCGCATCATCAAAAATTTCGCCGTATGGAGTATAACCCAGCTTTTCATAGAAGTTCTGTGCAGTTAATTGTCCGTGCAGTTCAATTTTTGCAAATCCCTGCTTTTTGGCAAATTCCTCAACAGCCAGCACAACCATTCGTCCGTAACCTTTGTCGCGTGCCTCTTTATAAACTGCCATTCTCTGCAAGGTCGCCTGATTTTTGTCCTTGTTTGGCAAAAGTCGAGCAGTTGCTTGCGCTTGGTTTTCCTCATCATAAAGGACAAAATGCACACAAGCGGCTTCGTATTGGTCAATTTCAAGCTCAGGTGGAACCTGTTGTTCTTCCACAAAAACTTTCTGACGGATTTTCACCGCATCTAAATAAATCTGACTCATTGTGTCTTTCGTAATAGCAATTTTCATCTCTTGACCCCTATCGTTTTTAATATTCGCTAACTTCTATTATACTACACATAGCAAGCACAGTAAGGGGGAAATTTTTATGTTTGATAAACTAAGACAAAGTCGGTTGCTCTTTTGGACGCTGGAGCTTTTGGCTTTGGCTACATTAATCTATGTGGCAACCAAGATTAACTTTATATTTATACCAATCGGTGCGTTTTTTTCTACATTATTTATGCCAATTTTACTTGCCGGTTTTTTGTATTATATGCTCAATCCAATCGTTGAATTGCTGGAAAAACATCTGAAAATCAAGCGAATTTACGGGATTTTGCTAGTTTTTCTCATTTTGATTGGTTTGATTGTCTTTATTATTGTTGCCTTCATTCCGAATTTAATTAATCAATTAACCGGTCTTGCTCGACAGGTGCCAAATGTGCTTCATGATACGCAGGAGTGGGTTTTGGGCTTGTCGCGGTATCGTATTTTTCAAAATATCGATATCCAAAGTTATGCTGAGCGCTTGAATGTTTCGTGGGGGGATGTTTTGTCGACCACGCTCAATAATGCCGCAGCTTCCATTGGTTCTATCGTCAATGTCATTGGTCAGATTGCCTTTTTCATTGTGACAGTGCCTTTTATCTTATTTTATATGCTCAAAGACGGCGAGCGGATTATTCCTATGGTGGAAAAGGTATTTCCGAAACGCTCTGAAAAAACCGTTATCCATTTGCTAAGCGAGATGAATAAGACCATTCAAACCTATATTTCTGGGCAGCTGATTGAGTGTTTGTTTGTCTTTGTCATGATGTTCATTGGTTATTTAATATTAGGTATTCGCTATGCCTTTCTCTTTGCAGTTATTGCCGGATTATGTAATTTAATTCCCTACATTGGACCATATTTGGGATTGGCTCCATCATTTGTAGCGACTATTTTTGTCTCGCCTGTTCGTGCCATGCTGATTATTTTATTGGTACTGATTGTTCAGCAATTAGACAGCAATCTGGTCTATCCAAATGTTATCGGAAAATCCCTCAATATTCATCCTTTGACCATTATCTTCATTATCTTGGTTGGTGGGAATCTAGCTGGGCTTTTGGGGATATTCTTGGGTGTTCCATTTTATGCTATATTGAAAAATCTCTTGATTTTCTTTAAGCGATGGTATGAAACTCGGCAAGAGGAAATCCTAAGGGATTGAAAACTTTTGAAAAATATGCTACTCTTTTGCATAAGAATATTATTTATACAGGAGTGTAACCAAACCTATGAACCCTGACCCTGAACAATCGTTATTGCTTCAGTTTCTGATTTTAATTGTTTTAACTGTCTTAAATGCCTTTTTCTCCGGCAGTGAGATGGCATTTATCTCTATTAATAAAAGTAAAATCAAGCAAAAAGTCGAAGATGGCGATGCAAAAGCTGCGAGGATTTTGGCAATTTTAGAAAATCCGTCCAATCTTTTGTCCGCTATTCAAGTCGGCATTACCTTGATTAATATTATCGCCGGTGCCTCTTTGGCACAAAATTTGGCGGCACACATTGCACCACTTTTGAATGACACACCATTGGCACGGACAATCGCAAGCCTTGTTTCGCTTGCCTTTATCACGTATTTTTCTATCGTGTTTGGCGAGTTGTATCCAAAGCGTTTGGCGCTAAGTTTTAATGAAAAAATGGCTGGCTTTGCTGTTGGACCGCTCAAGTTATTCGCAGGAATTATGCGTCCATTTGTCTGGCTATTGACTAGTTCGACCAATGCAATTTCTAAGCTGGGTCGTTTGGAGCTAGCCAATCCAGAAGAAAAAATGACACGAGATGAAATGGCTTATATCATTGAAAACGAAGGCTCACTTGATGAAACCGAAGTAGAAATGATGCAAGGCTTACTTTCTCTTGATGAAAAAGTCGCCCGCGAAGTCATGGTGCCACGTACGGATTCGTTCATGATTGATATCGAAGACGACCTGCACTACAATATCCAAAAGATTTTAGAACAAAACTATTCGCGTATTCCAGTTTATGAAGGCGATAAGGATAAGATTATCGGTGTTCTCCATACCAAAGCGTTGCTTATCCAAGGCTATCGCTATGGTTTTGACCACATGAATATGCGTGATATTCTGCAAGAACCTCTTTTTGTTCCTGAAACCATCTTTATTGATGATTTGTTGACAGAGCTCAAGCGCACGCAAAATCAGATGGCTATTTTGCTGGATGAATACAGTGGCGTATCAGGATTGGTGACTTTAGAAGACTTGCTCGAAGAAATCGTCGGAGAAATTGATGATGAAACGGATGAAGTAGATGTCTTGTTCACACAAATCAACGAGCAGGAATACATCGTTCAAGGTAGAATGCTGATTGATGAGTTCAACGAAGAATTTGGCACCAGTCTGGAAATGGACGATGTTGATACCTTGGCAGGTTACTTCCTGACAACTGTCGGATCTATTCCAAATGAAGACGAAGAAGTCAGTTTTGAGGTCAACACAGAAAAAGACCACCTCATCATGAGTAAGGAAAAAATGGAAGGCTCACGCTTGTCGGAAATTCATATTGAATTTGTGCAGGAAGCACAAGTGGACGAAGATGAGATTGAAGCTCAAGAAGAATAATGTAGAAAGCAGCTGAGAAATCGGCTGCTTTTTGAAATGGCTGTAACAGCCCACTGACATTTTGGGCTATCCAGTTTAAATTACTAAATATAGAAAACATTTGGTATAATATGGAAAAATCCAGAAAGTTGGCAGTTCAATGAACATAAAGGGAAGAGTAAACAAAATGCACGAGAGGTTTGAGCAAAAAATAGGTATGCGGTTTTCTGCTATTCAGATTATCGTTTTTTACTATTTAATCCTAACCCTTGTGGCGTTTGTTCTTTTTTATATTCCTTTTTTCCGCAATGAAGAAAAGCAGGTGGATATGATTGATATGTTCTTTATGGCGGTTTCAACCACCAGTGTGACGGGGCTTTCGACCTTTAATATCTATCGCGTTTTCAATGAGCGCGGGATTGTTTTGTTGGAAATTTTGTTTCAGGTTGGTGGCTTAGGGATTATGATGATTTCGACTTTTTTTGCTATTTTGTCGCGCAGAAAGATTTCGCTAAGGCAAAGGCAGTTGATAATGATTGATATGAACCAGCCAAAACTCTCTGGGATTGTGCGCTTGATTAAGCGAACCATGCTCTTGTTGTTGGCTGTTCAGTTGGTTTTTGGCTTTATTTTCGGTCTGTATTTCCAGCATATTCGCCGAGCGACGTCTTTTGGGATGAATATGTTTTGGGGGCTGTACGAGTCTGTATCAGCAGTTACCAACTCAGGTTTTGATGTGACTGGGACTTCGCTTATTCCATTTGCCAACCATGAGAGCTTTTTGCTTGCGATTATGTTTCTTATTTTCATTGGTGGAATTGGTTTTCCGGTTCTGCTAGAAACGACTGAATATCTTTTTATCTGTGGCAATCGCACCAAACGCCGAGCCTTTCGTTTTTCCCTGTTCTCAAAATTAGCCATTATGACCTTTTTGGGCTTGTTTGTTATTGGCGCCATCTTGATTTTCATCTTCGAGCGCAATCATCTCTATCAAGGAAAAACGCTGGGACAGTCGATTATAAATGCGATGTTCTATTCCATAACGACCAGAAATGCTGGTATGGAAATCACGCCAATCGCTTATTTCCAGCCCAATACACTACTGGTGCTCTCGCTTCTCATGTTTATCGGTGCCTCTCCATCGTCAGTTGGTGGGGGAATTCGGACAACGACTGCTATTATCGTCTTTTTATACATGGTTTCCTTTATCAAGGGGGAAGAAAATGTCAATATCTTCGGACGACAAATTGACGGCAAGGATGTGCGAAAGTCGGTAGTTGTCATGTATTTATCCATGCTCTTTTGCTTTGTTGCCTGTCTGATACTTATGGCAACACAAGATTTTTCCATGATTTCCATTGTTGTTGAAGTTGCCTCAGCTTTTGGGACAACTGGACTTTCTATGGGAATTACGTCGCAAATGGATACGATTGGCAAGATTACGCTGATGATTTTGATGTTTGTTGGGCGTGTTGGTACTTTGTATATGCTCATGCTTTTCGTACCGAAACAAACCAAGGATATTGGATTTAGCTATCCTAGTGAGCAGATTATTATTGGGTAATAGTATTAATGAATATGATTTGAAAGAAGTTCTTAGTGAAAAGGACTTCTTTTTTATTATTGATTGCTAGGTGGTGGGTATATTTTATTATCACTGATAAAGAAGGTAAAGTTGAATAATGGCACAAATTGTTCCGTTACTTTTGGTAGTTTCTCAGTTATGATTAATTCACATCAAGAAAACGAATTCATTTGGTGTCAATAAATTATTTAAGGAGTAGTGGGAATATGGGCAAGAAAGCGGTAAAGTTATTTGGGGCAGTTGCAGTTTTAGTAGGTTTTATTCTATTTTCTCCAAATCAAGCAGTAAATGCAGGAGAAATTGGAACAGTAAATCCGACTGAAACATCAGCAATTAATGGACGTTCGACTAGCGGGTATCTTTATAAAAATGGAAAGATTTTGAGTCATAAGCAAAGCAGTCGTGTGTACGAAAAAACCGTTGAAAAAGGAACGAAGACATGGGTTAAAGGTAGTATTTCAGTTCCTTATAATGGGGCTACAGCAACTATTGAATTGGGGCAAGAATGGTCTGAAAAAACACGGGCTAAAAGATATAAAGTAACCGGAACAGTTGTATCTCAGTTTGATAAATATGACCGCTACGCAAATAAAAAGATTGAAACGGTGAAATATACAACTACAAGAACTTGGTATGAAGATGTTGCTTATTAATATTGGAAAGTAATTCAAATGGTATTGTTTTTAAAAAAGACCATATTCTTCCTTTTCTTTCAATATGTCTATCTCTTTGTCCCCTATTTTGACATTGAGTTAGACATATTTTCTCAAAAAAATGTATGGAAAGTACAAAGCTTCTTATTTCTTCTAATTGTTTTGCTCTTTGATAAAGAGCTGTTCCATTCTTTTAAGAGCATTTCGATTAAAAAAGTAGTAACATCAAGCATTGGTGCTTTTGGAGTTATCTATCTTTTTTATCAGCTGTTTTCTTATTTTTATTTTGGAAGTTTAGTGAGTGTACAAACCTATGAAATGAGTTTCTTTTTTGTTTTGAATACAGTAGTTTTTGCACCACTGCTAGAAGAAATGGGAAATCGTTTTATCCTTATAGATACATCTTCTAACAAAAGTACGAATTTCTTTTTTCTAATCTTAACTTCACTGCTCTTTACACTTGGACATCTAGGTATTCGCAGTAATGGCAATATCTTTCTTTACCCAATTTTCTTTATGGGGATTGTGTTAGGTTGGGTATGTATAAGGCAAAAGAATATATGGTACAGCATATTTGCTCATTCTTTTTACAATGGAATGGTACTTTGCTTATCTTTATTAATGAATAGTTAAGCCAGTTTTCTTACTATTATTTATCTTTTGCTTTATAATGACAGTTGATAGTGTTATCAAAGGGGGAAAAAATGAAATACGCAAAGTGGTTAAGGGAAATGCGATTAAGGGCGGGTTTTACCCAAAAGGAAGTATCAAAAATTATTGGGGTCAGTCGAAAAGCAGTTTCGCGTTGGGAGCTAGGAGAAACAAGACCAGACTATGAAGTCGCTCAAGGACTTTTTAAGCTATATGAGTGTAGTGAAAGGGAAATTCTGGATTTTATTAATCCGTCCGAATAAGAAAAAATCCAAGATAGACTGCGGTCAAAAGCAGTCTATTTTTGTGTTTTTCCTTATATTCTTCCAGTAATTATAGTATAATAGCAAAGGAACTTTCACAAGAAAAGGAGTTATTATGGCTCAGCTTTATTTTAGATACGGCGCTATGAACTCAGGCAAGACTATAGAGATTTTAAAGGTGGCGCATAATTACGAGGAGCAGGGCAAGGGTGTCTTGATTTTCACCTCAGCCATTGACACACGCGATGAGGTAGGCTATATTTCTAGCCGCATTGGGCTTAAACGTGAGGCAATTCCTGTCTATGAGGAAACGGATATTTATGAGATAGTCAAATCACAAGACAAGCAGATTAATTGCGTTTTGATTGACGAAAGCCAGTTTTTGCTCAAAAAACATATTTATGAATGTGCCAAAGTGGTGGATGAATTAAATATTCCCGTCATTGCTTTTGGTCTGAAAAATGATTTTCGTAATGAAATGTTTGAAGGCACCAAACATCTCTTGCTTTTGGCTGACAAGATAGAAGAAATGAAAACAATCTGCTGGTTTTGCCCGAAAAAAGCGAGCATGAACTTACGTTTGCTCAATAACCAACCTGTTTATACAGGTCAACAAATACAAATCGGTGGCAATGAAACCTATTATCCTGTGTGCAGGAAACACTATTTCAACCCACCAGCTATGAAAGAAAAGGAGTAACATAAAATGTACGATCAATTACAAGCAGTTGAAGACCGCTATGAAGAACTAGGAGAATTGCTTTCTGACCCTGATGTCATAAGCGATACCAAGCGATTTATGGCTTTGTCAAAAGAAGAGGCAGCCATTCGTGAAACGGTGGAAGTTTACCGCACCTACAAAACGGTGTTAGAAACAATTAGTGATTCAGAAGAATTACTACAAGAAAAACACGATGCAGAAATGACCGAAATGCTCAAAGAAGAGCTTTCGCAAGCCAAATCGGATAAGGAAGAATTGGAAGAAAGACTGACAATTCTCCTACTTCCAAAAGATCCTAACGATGACAAGAACATCATCATGGAAATTCGTGGCGCAGCTGGGGGAGATGAGGCGGCACTTTTTGCAGGTGACCTTTTCAATATGTACCAGCGTTATGCTGAGACACAGGGCTGGCGTTTTGAAGTTTTGGAGGCAAATATCACTGGAATTGGCGGATATAAGGAAGTTATCGTCATGATTACCGGCGACAATGTCTATTCAAAACTCAAGTATGAAAGTGGCGCACATCGTGTGCAACGTGTGCCATCAACAGAATCACAAGGACGCATTCATACATCAACTGCGACAGTGGTAGTTATGCCAGAAGCAGAGGATGTGGAAATCGACATTGCTGATAAAGATTTGCGTGTGGATATTTACCACGCATCAGGAGCCGGCGGACAGCACGTCAATAAAACCGCTTCAGCTGTACGTTTGACCCACTTGCCATCAGGGATTGTTGTTGCCATGCAGGACGAGCGCTCACAGTTGAAAAACCGTGAAAAAGCCATGAAAGTCTTGCGCGCTCGTGTGTATGATTTTTATGCAAGCGCCGCACAATCAGAATACGATGAAACCAGAAAATCAGCTGTTGGTACAGGTGACCGCTCTGAGCGTATCCGTACCTACAACTTCCCACAAAACCGCGTGACTGACCACCGAATTGGTCTAACGATTCAAAAACTAGACCAAATTCTTGCAGGCAAGTTAAGCGAGATTGTGGATGCCTTGATTATGTACGACCAAACGCAAAAACTGGAAGAACTCAACAATGGAAACATCTAAGAAATTAACCAACTTACAGGCAGTTCGTGACTCGTCTTCCCGCCTAGTCAAAAATGGTATAGATGATAATTCTGCGCAATTTGTCTTTATGCAAAGGAAGAATTGGACGTTAACTGACTGGCTCAATCGCATGAATGATGAGATTACGCATGATGACCTTATCCAGCTACGTAAGGACGAGGCAAAACTTTACAATCATGTCCCAGTGCAGTATGTTTTGGGCTATGCAGATTTTTATTCGCGTATTTTCAAGGTTTCTAGCGACACGCTCATTCCTCGTCCTGAGACGGAGGAATTGGTGGCAAAAGCCTTGTCTTGTGGCGATGAAAAGCTACCTATGAATGTGGTCGATATCGGTACTGGCAGTGGTGTGATTGGGATTACTTTGGCTCTCAATCGTCCGCAATGGAAGGTCTGGGCGACGGATATTTCGCTAGGTGCCTTGCGAGTGGCGCAGGAAAATGCCAAGGATTTGAATGCCAATGTGCATTTTGCTATGGGCGATGTGCTTTTGCCTTTTATGCCGCCATTTCGTCATGATGATGATTTGGAGATGTTTGACATGATTATTTCTAATCCGCCTTATATTTCGGAGGCTGAGTTGGATGATATGGATGAGAGTGTCAAAAAGTATGAGCCGGAAAACGCCTTGTTTGCAGATGACGATGGCTTGGCGATTTACAAGCGTTTGGCAAAGCAAGCGCCTTATGTTTTGAAACAAAATGGTGTGATTTTGTTGGAGATTGGCTTTCGTCAAGGGTTGGCGGTCAAGGAGATTTTTGCAAAAGAATTTCCAACGCGAAAGGTTGAGGTTTTGAAAGATATGGCTGGGTTGGATAGGATTGTGTTTGTGCATCCGATTGATTAGAAATGACTATATATTTTGGGTAAACCTAAATTCCGCCACAACCCAAATATTTACTACCAAAACAAAATCAGAAAGGAAAAGACGAATGATAGAAACAAAAATTTTCAACAAAAACCAAATCAATGATGCTGCTTTACTTTTACAAGCAGGTGAATTGGTGGCTTTTCCTACTGAAACGGTTTATGGTTTGGGGGCGGATGCAAACAATGAAAAGGCAGTCAAAAAGGTCTATCATGCCAAAGGTCGTCCTAGTGACAATCCTTTGATTGTTCATGTAGATGGTCTTTCAATGGTCGAAAAATATGCAGCCGCTATTCCAGAAACGGCGATAGTCCTAGCGGACAAGTTCTGGCCGGGTCCTTTGACCATGATTTTGCCATTAAAAGAAAATGCTTTATCGCAGGTGGTTACAGGTGGTTTAAAAACAGTTGCCTTTAGAATGCCGGATAATTCTTTGACCTTGGAGCTAATTAAGCAGTCAGGTCTGGCTTTGGTTGGTCCATCAGCTAACACTTCTGGTAAGCCTTCGCCGACGAGTGCGCAGCACGTTTGGCATGATTTGCAGGGGAAAATCGCTGGGATTTTGGATGGCGGAAAAGCAAAAATCGGCGTGGAATCAACAGTTATTGACCTTTCAGGAGATGTTCCTACTATCTTACGTCCGGGAGCTGTGACTTTTGAGATGTTGCAAAAAATTCTTCCCAATGTTACTGTTGATAAACATTTAGTTGCACCGGATGAAAAACCCAAAGCACCGGGAATGAAATACACCCACTATTCCCCAGAGGCGCAAGTTTTGATGATTGACTTTGCCAAAGAAAACTGGCAAGAGGCAATCGACTGGGCAAAAAATCAAGAGAAAACGATTGGTTTATTGGCGGATAAATCCATTATCGACCAATACCAAAATCAAGTTTCGGCAAGCTATCTCTTGTGCGAACAGGAAAATTTAACGCAAGCAACCAGTCGTTTGTTCGATGGTTTGCGTACTTTAGATGAAGCTCATCCGAAACTGGATATTATCTTTGCACAAAGCTTTGAAGAAAAAGGTCTGGCGACAGCACTCATGAACCGCCTAAAAAAAGCAGCGGGGAACAAATTTTTTTAAAGCAAAAACTCAATCTCTAAGCTCTATTATGTTATGATTAGACATAGTAGGATTGGAGGTTTTTTTATGGAAAAAGATAAAGAATTGTGGGACGCGATTGGGTTAGAGGACAATCGTCAGCAAAATACGCTTGAGCTGATTGCCTCAGAAAATATTGTGTCAAAAAATGTCATGGCTGCACAGGGCAGTCTTTTGACCAACAAATATGCAGAAGGCTATTCGGGCAGGCGTTATTATGGCGGTTGTGAATATGTGGATATTGTGGAAAATCTTGCGATTGAACGTGCCAAAAAGCTCTTTAAGGCAGACTTTGTCAATGTTCAAGCACATTCAGGTTCCCAAGCAAATCAGGCGGCTTATATGAGTTTACTTGAGCCGGGAGATACGGTTTTGGGCATGGATTTACAAGCTGGTGGGCATTTAACTCATGGCTCTAAGGTCAATTTTTCAGGCAAAAGTTACAATTTTGTACCATATACAGTCAATCCAACAACGGAAAAATTGGATTATAGTGTTATTCAGATTATGGCATTGGATGCCAAACCTAAGCTGATTGTTGCTGGAGCTTCGGCTTATTCTGGTTTATTAGATTTTGCCAAATTCCGCGAAATTGCGGACAGTGTTGGAGCAAATCTAATGGTAGATATGGCACATATCGCAGGACTTGTTGCTGCGGGTCTGCATCCAAATCCCATGCCTTATGCGGATATTGTAACAACCACCACACACAAAACCTTGCGCGGTCCTCGTGGAGGCATGATACTGACCAACAATGAAGAATTAGCCAAAAAGATTAATTCGGCAGTTTTTCCGGGACTTCAAGGCGGTCCTTTAATGCATGTTATCGCCGCAAAAGCAGCAGCTTTTCAAGAAGCGCTTGACCCGAGTTTTGCTCATTATCAAATGCAGGTCTTGAAAAATGCCAAAGGAATGGCGGATGTTTTCAAATCACGCGATGGTTTGCGCGTGGTCGGTGGCGGAACACAGAACCATTTGCTGCTCTTAGAAGTCACTGATTTGGGTATTACAGGTAAAGAGGCTGAAGCTATTTTGGATAGTGTCAATATCACAGTTAACAAAAACGGCATTCCTTATGACAAGCTAAGTCCATTTATCACTAGCGGTATCCGTATCGGCACACCAGCAATTACCAGTCGTGGCATGAAAGAAGGCGATGCGATTGAAGTGGCAAAACTGATTGTTCGTGCTTTAACCAATCATCAGGACAAAGATGAGCTTAAGGAAATCAAAGAAGAAGTTCAAAAAATGACAAAACAATTCCCAATTTATCAATAATTTGCTAGAATATGATGAAGTTTAAAGAGCGAGGAGAAGAATAATATGTCAAACTTTCAGGTAATCAACCACCCACTTATCCAACACAAGCTTTCCATTTTACGCCGTACAGATACTGGTACAAAGGTCTTTCGCGAGTTAGTGGATGAGATTGGTATGCTGGTGACTTATGAAGTAACCCGCAATTTGCCACTGGAAGATGTTGTGATTGAAACGCCGATTACGACAACTACGCAAAAGCAATTAGCCGGAAGAAAACTTGCAATCGTGCCAATTCTGCGTGCAGGTATCGGTATGGTGGACGGCATTCTTCAGCTTATTCCAGCTGCAAAAGTTGGGCATATTGGTATGTATCGTGACGAAGAAACGCTTAAGCCAGTGGAATATCTAGTGAAATTGCCAGAAGATATCGACCAACGCCATATTTTCCTTGTTGACCCAATGCTAGCAACGGGTGGCTCGGCTATTCTTGCTGTTAATTCGCTGAAGGAAAGAGGTGCCAAAGATATTCGCTTTATCTGCTTGGTTGCTGCACCTGAGGGAGTGAAAGCTCTACAAGAGGCACATCCTGATGTGGATATCTATGCGGCGAGTTTAGATGAAAAACTCAACGAACATGGCTATATCGTACCGGGTCTGGGAGATGCGGGCGATAGATTGTTTGGAACGAAATAAGATACAGCCTAGAACTCGCATCTTCGGTTCTAGGCTTTTCTTTGGCTCAAAAGTCTTCCGGCAACTTTCAACTTTGAACTTTCTCCTTTCGTTTGTCTTGAATAAACGTCAAAAGAAAAAACCGGTTTTCCTTAGGCAGAAAACCGGTTTTGAAATTCATATCTTATAAAGGAAGGACACAAGTAGCCTCTGGTACATAAAAATCTTTCTGCACTAAGCTCAACAAACCGCTATCTTTGTCACGCTTAAACACAGTAACATTGTCGCTATCTTGATTTGCCACAATCACAAAATCCTCAGATTTCGAGAAGTTAAAGTCGCGCGGCGTTTTACCTTCAACAGAAATCCACTGAGCAATCTCGATTGTTTCGCCATTTTCGCTCACATTATAAACCACCAAACTATCATTTCCGCGGTTGGATGCGTACAAATGCTTGCCGTCTTTACTCAAACGAATAGCTGCTGTTCCGTTAAAGCCTTCATGCGTTTCAGGTAAAGTAGTGATTGCTTGTAATAAAGCAAACTTACCACTTGCTGTATCATAGCTTAATACTTCAACTGTTGAATTTAGCTCGCCCATAAGATAAGCAATTTTTCCATTTGGATGGAAAGTGATATGACGAGAACCTGCACCAGCAGTTGCGAAGTAAGTATCAACCAATGTCAACTCGCCATTGTCTGCGACATCATAAGTATAAACGCCATCTGTACCCAAATCACAAACCACCAAACGATTGTCTGGAGTTAAATCTGTATAGTGGATATGCGGTTTATCTTGATTTTCATGTGGGCCATTGCCTGTATGTTGTACCTGAGCTGCAAGTTCTAGCCCACCATTTTCCAAGCGTTTATAGACACGAACCTGACCTAAATGATAGTTGGCACCGTAAACCAAGCCACGAACTTCATCTACACCAACGTAGCAAAGTGGCGCACCTTCAGCGACAACTAGGTTAATTTCAGTCGCTTTTTCGCCGTCAAAATCAAAAGCACCAATACCGCCGCCTGCTTCATTCATGGCAACTGTGTATAAATGTCCTTTTGCATCCAAATCCAAATACGTCGGATTTTGCACTTCAACGACTAATTCTAAATCAGAAAATTCGCCTTTTTCCGTGTCTAAAATCGCTGAATAAACACCTTTGGCCTCGCGTTTGGTATATCCGCTGAACAATACTTTTTCTTTCACAATTCATTCCCTCATTTCAATAAGTATAGAAATAGTATAGCACAAAAATAGCAATGAAAACCCCTTAATTTCCCCACTTATGCTATAATTTTTGTGAAGTATAAGGAGGAGAGATATTCATGAAAGCACAAATTATCGAAATAGGTCCAAAAGCCATCGGCGACAACGAGGCGATTTTAATCTTTTTTAACGAAACAGCGACCGAATTGCTCAAGGAATACACGATTATCCAACGCTTTGTCGATGATAATTGGGAAGAATTAGTCATTGGGGACAAGATTTCCTTTGGTGAGCAAGTCTATACCATTACTCATCTGGGGAAAAATGTTTTAGACCAGTTAAGAGATTTGGGGCATGTGAGTTTTTTCTTTGGCGAGGCACCAAAAGAGGAGTTAATCAATGCCATTACGCTAAAGGAAGAGAAATTGCCTGAAATATCTCAAGGAATGAACATCACTTACAAAGCGGGGTGAGGACTTTGGAAAACAAGGATTTACAAGGGAAAACATGGTTTTTCAAATGGTTTTTAAACAGCAAAACAGTGACTGGATTGATTATTATCCTACTGTTTTTGCTCAATGTGTTTATGTTTACAAAGGTCAGACATTTCTTTGACCCAGTGGAGCAGTTTTTTGAAATTGTTGGGCTGCCGATTATTTTGTCGGTCATCATGTACTATATGCTCAATCCCATTATCAAGTTTTTGGAAAAAAGGGGGATTAAACGCCTATGGTCGATTATTGGTGTATATCTAGCTTTATTAGGCTTGATTATCTGGGGAATTGTGGTCTTAATCCCGATTATTCAAACGCAAACGCTGGCTTTTTTTGAGAATTTTCCTAGATATGTGCGCCTAGTTGATGATGAAATTCAAAAACTTTTTGATATTGAGCTACTCAGTGAGTTTCGTCCACAGCTGGACCAGTTGGGGAATAATATCGCTGAGCGCTTGATTGAATGGGGGCAAACTTTTTCGCAAGCGACCATTAATGGATTGGGCAATGTCGTTGGTACCATTACGACAGTGGTAATTGGGATTGTAACCATGCCGTTTATCCTTTTCTTTTTATTGAAAGATGGCGATGGCTTACTTGATTATCTGTTGAGTTTTTTACCTAGAAAGTGGCATAAAAAGACCGGTCAAGTCTTGGGCGAGGTCAATAATCAGATTGCAAGCTATATTCGCGGTCAGCTTACCGTTGCTTTATCGGTTGCGATTATGTTTACGGTATTCTTTTCCATTATCGGCTTGGATTTTGCGGTTGTGCTAGGGATAACAGCAGGTGTGCTGAATTTAATTCCTTATCTGGGGTCGTTTTTAGCTATGGTGCCAGCTTTTATTCTGGCGATTGTGGCTGGACCTATGATGGTAGTCAAGTTGATTATCGTCTTTATCGTGGAGCAAACTATCGAAGGTCGAGTAGTTTCGCCACTGGTTTTAGGCTCGCAGATGAAGATACATCCTGTGACGATTATTTTGGTTTTGCTGACTTCTGGGAAGATTGCAGGTGTTCCCGGTGTGATTGTGGGTATTCCTGTTTATGCGACCATTCGCGTGATTATTAGCCATTTTTATGAATGGTATCGCGATGTTTCTGGGATATTTGCGGATGACAGGTTGGAAGAAGTTGTGGAAGAAGAAGTTGAAACGTAAATCTTAAATATCAAAGTAAGGAAAGGGCGAATTCATTTACAAGTACCCTTTCCTTGCTTTTATCTAAAAGCTATTGCATTATCAAAATATAGAAAAAGCCCGATTGGTGATATTACAAAAACTGTTCAAGCCCGCTAAGACAGGGCGGTTTTTCTTTTGCTCTCGATTAAGCCAGTGTTACTAATGGCTTAGACATCAAGAGTTATTCCCCTTTCGCTCAGCTATCTTTTTTTGCCCAAAAATGCTAAAATGTTAGGCAATGAATGATTAATTTGGAGGCTAATATGCGTTTAAAAACAGCATTTGCACTTTTTGTGGGAAAAACTTCCCAGTTTATATTAAAGAATTTCTTCAAGGGCGGTTCCTCTTATCCGGGTGCCTTGGCTTTGAAATTTGACCCAGATATTTTGGATACAATCGCCAAAGACTACGAGATTATTGTTATTACTGGAACCAACGGCAAGACTTTGACGACGGCTTTGACGGTTAATATCCTCAAAAAGCAGTTTGACAATGTAATTACCAACACAACCGGTGCCAATATGATACAAGGAATTGTTTCAACTTTTTTGTCGGCAAAAAATCATGGCGAAAAGAAATTTGCGGTGCTTGAGATTGATGAGGCATCTTTGGCGAAGATTACCAAATATATTAAGCCGAGATTATTTGTCTTTACCAATATCTTCCGCGACCAGATGGATAGATATGGCGAGATTTACACGACCTATGATTATATCCTCAAAGGTGCTGCCAACGCACCAGAGGCAACTATTTTGGCAAATGGCGATTCCCCTTTGTTTAATTCTGTAGAAACGGTTAATCCGCGCAAATATTATGGTTTCGACCATAAAGACGAAGGCGATATTTTAGCCCACTACAATACGGAGGGCGTTTTGTGTCCGAATTGCCAGTCCATTTTGCATTATAAGATGATTACCTACGCCAATCTGGGTAATTATTTCTGCCCGAATTGTGAGTTCAAGCGTCCTGAACTGGATTATGTTTTGAGTGATTTGCTGGAAATTGACAATCAATCTTCAAGATTTGTCGTCGATAATCAGGAATACAAGATTGAAATCGGCGGAATGTATAATATTTATAACGCATTAGCCGCAGCTGCCATTGCGGAATATTACGAAGTGTCTCCTGAAAAAATCCGCGAAGGGTTAGGCTATGATGAAAAAGTCTTCGGTCGTCAGGAAACCTTTATGATTGACGACAAGGAATGCACTTTAGTTTTGGTCAAAAATCCTGTCGGGACCAATCAAGTGTTGGAAATGATTAAATTAACCAAAGACAAGTTTTCACTGGTGGCTTTGCTCAATGCCAACTACGCAGACGGAATTGATACTAGCTGGATTTGGGATGCCAACTATGAATACATTGACGAAATGAACCTAGAAAAAGTCATCGCAGGTGGCGACCGTCACAGCGAAATGGCCAGACGACTGCGTGTTGCCGGTGTTTCGCCAGAAGATATTACAGAAGTTGATACGAAATTTGAACACCTACTAAAAGAAATCAAAGCTCTACCTAGTAAAAAAGTCTATATTGTCGCAACTTATACTGCAGTCCTGAATATTCGAAAGGACTTAGCACAAGCAGGAATAATCAAAGGAGGCATGGAAGGATGAATGTAACCAAACAAGAAATCTTCGGTGGAAAAAACTTCGATGAAGCAACTGCGAAATACGAGCTAAACATGGGGCATTTGTACGGCAATCTCATGAATACTTATGGCGATAATGGCAATGTCTTGATGTTGCGTTATGTAGCAGAAAAACTAGGTGCAAAAGTAAATTTTGAGATAATCTCTCTAGGCGATGAATTTGATGAAAACCGCTACGACCTTGTTTTCTTTGGCGGTGGGCAGGATTATGAGCAAAGTATCGTCGCAAAAGACATTCCAACGAAAAAAGAAGCAGTAACCAACTATATCGAAAAAGGTGGCGTTATGCTGTCTATTTGCGGTGGTTATCAATTTTTGGGTCAGTATTTCATCATGGCTTCCGGTCAAAAACTTGAGGGAATTGGTGCTTTGCCACACTACACACTTAATCAAACCGACAATCGATTTATCGGGGACATTATTATTGAAAACGAGGACACCAAAGAACGCTATTACGGTTTTGAAAATCATCAGGGCAGAACCTTCTTAGGCGAGGGGCAAAAACCTCTAGGAAAAACCATTATCGGCAAGGGCAATAACGGCGAAGACGGTGGCGAGGGCATGATTTACAAGAATACCTACGGCTCTTATTTTCATGGACCAATTCTGGCACGCAACAGCAAGTTGGCTTACAGATTGGTCACAACTGCGCTAAAAAACCGCTATGGCAAGGATATTGAGCTTGCCACTTGGGAAGAACTACTCGGAGCAGAAGAACCAGAACAGCCAGATTTGGTTAGAAAAATGTAAGGAGGTTGGCGATGAGCGTTTTACTTTTTGATATAGATAACACCTTGCTAAACTTCGATACAGCTGAAGAATACGCACTCCAGAAGACTTTTGAGAAGTATCAAGTGCCATTTAGCGAGGAAAACAAAGAGATTTACTCAAGGGTCAATAAGGAATTTTGGCTCCAAAACGAGCAAGGGAAAATCACGCGCGAAGAATTATTCCAACAACGTTTCCCCAAAGCATTCAAGGAAATGGGCGTGGCAATCACGCATGATACCAATCAGATAAACGATGATTATCTGCAATTTTTGTCAGAAAGTCATGATTTGATGAGCGGAGCGTTTGAACTTTTGTCGAAGTTTTATGACGAAGGACGCGAAATGCACATTGTCACAAACGGCACACCAATGGTTAGCCGTCCGCGTATTGAAAATTCAGGTATTTCACCTTTCTTTCAAAATATTTTTATCAGCGAAGAAATCGGCGCCAACAAGCCTGCTAAAGAGTTTTTCGATTATGTTTTTAACAATATTGAAAATAGTCAGGAAAAGGACTTTGTTATTATTGGCGATTCGCTTTCTAGCGATATTTTAGGCGGAATTACGGCAGGTATTCGCACAGTTTGGTTCAATCCGAAAAATGCTCAGTCTAAAGAAATTGTGCCTGATGCCCAAATTCATCAGTTGGATGAATTGCCAGAGGTTTTGGAGAATTTGTAGTTTTAAAAAATCCAGCTCTTTTGTTTGAGAGCTGGATTGTTTTTTACCTAAAAACAAAGAACTCCCCTATACCAATAATTGCCGTTTCGTTCATTATATTTTTCTGAGCAAGTTTATTTGCCTAAAATTTCTTAATCCTCGTAACAAGAAATAGCTAATTTTAGCTAGAAATAAGATATAATTGAATTATCAAAGCAAAAAGGAGAAAATAAAATTTATGTCAAAAATTGGATTTATCGGTACAGGCGTCATGGGTGCAGCGATTGCGGGGCATTTTTTGAATGCAGGGCATGAGGTGTTTGTTTACAACCGCACCAAAGCGAAAACGGATGAATTGGTGGCTCAAGGTGCAGTTTGGTTGGATAATCCGGCCTTAATCGCAGAAAAAGCAGAAATTATCTTTACAATGGTTGGCTATCCAAGTGATGTGCGTGAAACGTATTTTGGTGAAAATGGGATTTTTCAAGCGGATATTTCAGGGAAAATCCTTGTCGATATGACAACTAGCGAGCCGGGATTGGCTGTAGAAATCGCACAAAAAGCAGTAGAAGTTGGCGCAAGTTCTCTTGATGCACCTGTTTCTGGTGGCGATATCGGTGCCAAAAACGCAACTTTGACCATCATGGTTGGTGGAGAAGAAGAGGCTTATAACAAGGTCTTGCCACTATTTGAAATCGTCGGCAAAACCTACATGCTACAAGGAAAAGCAGGCGCAGGTCAGCACACCAAAATGGCAAACCAAATCGGCATTGCCGGCACAATGACCGCCCTCATGGAGCTTTTGGTTTACGCAGACAAGGCAGGACTTGACCTAGACAAAGTATTAACCACACTAGGCGGCGGCGGAGCAAACACATGGTCATTGGCAAACTACGGTCCACGCATCCTCAAAGAAGACTATTCACCGGGATTTTTCGTCAAACACTTTATCAAAGACTTAGGCATTGCACTAGCTGAGGCGGAAAAAATGGATATCCAACTTCCAGCAACTGCCAAAGCCAAAGAACTCTATGACGCACTAAGCGACAAAGGCTTTGAAAACGACGGCACACAAGCACTTATCAAGCTTTGGTGGGAAGATGGGAAACGAGCTTAAGTAAAACTGACAGCACTATTCTTTTAGAGTAGGGCTGTTTTTCTTTACAGTAGCTACCATCAGGCATGAAGTGGGAAGAATGTGTTAAAATAGAAACATGAAGGGTACTGAGGGGGACAAGGGATGAAATTGTATCATGGTAGCTATCTTGAGGTTATTAATCCAAAAATTTTAGAAAAACATCGACCACTAGATTTCGGTGGCGGATTTTATCTGACTTCCAGTGAAAAACAAGCAAGTGATTGGGCAAAACTGGTAACCTTGCGCAGAAGAAATGCTGAGGCACCTGTATTAAATATTTACGATTTTCAAGAAGAAAACATGAATTCACTTGAGGTATTGCATTTTGAATTGGCAGATGAAGACTGGTTAGAATTTGTCGTTGCCAACCGAAAAGGAATTCCTCTAAGCAAGCAGTATGATTTGATAATCGGAGCAGTAGCAGATGATGCGACCCTTCCAGTAATCAATGATTATATGGATGGAAAGTTAGACAAAAGTGAAGCACTCAAACGATTACTGCCACAGAAACTAACCGACCAGTACAATTTTGTTACACAAAAAGCTTTAAACTTGCTGGAATTTGAAAGGAGCAATAAGCTATGACTAGAGTAGATAAGCGGACACTAGACTTCATGGATAGATATGTAACAAAGCTAATCATCGAAAAATATGGCTTTGACGAAATGAAAGCCATTCGCTCATTTCTCAACTCACAAACCTACGAAATGCTGACAAACCCTGAGTTAGAGCTTTACAAACTAAGCCCCTTAATCATTTTTGACCTATGGGAAAACGAGCAAATTACAGGCGAACCGAGAAATTCTATCTACATTCGGGAGGAATAATATGAGTAAAGAAGCTGAATTTTTTATCTATTTGATTGAGCGTTATGCTGATAGCAAAAACAAACTTGCAAGTGAAATCCTGCGTTTGTGGGATAGTTTAGATATCACAGATTTAATCTTTAATCTTTACGGTATGTACCACATTGAAAGGCTGGAAAATGCTTTTGATGATATCGACCAGCTGATTGAAGAACACAAGGCGGAATGGGCTTAAATCTACTTGCTACCAAACAATCCATCAAGAAAAGCAGAAAATTATCGCAATCCTTCCCGACTTTTGTTAAAATAGGGTAAGCAAACTAGAACGAAAGGATTTTCATCTATGAAATCAAAGTTAATTGCGATTATTAATCGCCTAAGTGCAATGACCGAAGGCACCGAAGAAGAAGGAGTTCAAACACGCCGCTTCGAGCGCGAAGGCGAACTCAAAGCTGAAGTGAGCTTCAACGCCGAAGACATGGTCTTCACACTAACCGACGTAGAACAAGGCTACACCACACAATTTGACGATATTGACATTGTGGCAATGGAGATTTATGATTTGATTTTTTAATAAACTGTGAAACCCGAGGCGTGAGCTTCGGGTGTTTTTTGTCATTTTCCTCAAAATTTTTTACTTTTCCCGCAAAAAACATTTTGCGATTTTGCGTTTAGCGTAGATGGCTCTTGTTTTTTCTTGATTGTATTCATTGAAAGTTTCGGATTGGTACTCTTTAAACATTCGCTCAAATCCATTCTTATCTGTTTTTGTTCGATAGGCGACAAAGTTAAAACGAACACCTTTGGTATCAATAAAATAATCCTCCTGAGCAAAATAGTCCCAATTCTTCTAAGGTCAATTCGTCTTTCATCTCTTGGAACAGTTGAGGGAGAATTTCTTCTTTGAGCAATTCTTTATAGGCAAGCTGGGCATTTTTATCCAGTTGTGCTTCATAGTTTTCGATGGATTTACGCCAAACAAAAGAGAATTTTTTCGCATCTGCTTCAATTTTTTGCCGTCAATAAAGAGAGCTTCTCCTTGAATTAAACCACTTTTTAAAAAAGCGTCTTGAAATTGAATAAAGGAAATTCTCAATAATTCATCTATCGAAGGATGGACACGAAAACGATTAATGGTCCGAAAATTTGGTCGTTCCCCTTGTGCCAACCAACGCATACGAATACTATCTTTTGGAATGGGTTGATTAATGGGTCAGCCTCGTTTTTTTTCGCTGTCAAAATAAATAGAGGACAAATCTTAGTAACCAAGACATCTATGATACAATCAATATTAGTGATTAACTATTGATTATTGGGGAAACAAATGGAAGATTTAAGCAGAAGATTGGTAGATAAGAGTATTGAAGCATTTATTGTCGGTCTTGAACTCTACAATAAACCAACGATTAAGTATAGAATTGAAGGATTTTCGTTTTTTATCTGCAATGCATGGGAGCTAATGTTAAAAGCAAAGCTGATAAATGATGGGGAAACTATTTATTACAAAGACAACCCTGAAAGAACATTCAGCTTAGAAAATATCCTGCATAAAATCTATTCAAATAAAGCCCAACCGCTTCGTGTAAATCTGGAAAAAATACTTGCATTGAGAAATACCAGTACGCACTTTATCACAGAAGATTACGAAACAGTGTATGCACCCTTGTTTCAATCCAACGTACTAGCCTTTTCTGAGCAGCTGTTTCGTTTTCATAAAAGGGATATTACGCATAATATCGCTCAAAATTTCCTTACATTATCAGCTACCATTGAGCCATTAACAAATGAGCAGATACAAGTGAAATATTCGCCAGAAGTAGCAAGACGCTTGATTATGCAGAAAAATGATATTGAGACAACCAGTGACTTGTACCCTTCTGAACGGTTTGCTATGAGTGTAAAACACAATCTTTATCAGGTAAATTCGAGAGATAAGGCAGACTTTTCATTCAAACTTGATAAAAATAGTCAACATTCAGTCAATACCATAACCAAGTACAAAGACCCAAATCAAACGCATAAGTTCTCTCACGGTAATCTTGTTATGGAAATTGACCGCCGATTAAAGAAACAGAAAGTCAAGTTCAGTTATAAAACGAGTAGTGGTGGGGAAAGAACTGTGTTTAATAGTTATGCACTCGGTCTTTTTATCAAGTTTTATGATATGAAAAACAATGAACGCTACGCTTTCAAGCATATTTTTGGAGAGCATGAACAGTGGACTTATTCACAACAAGCTGCTGAGTTCGTTGTATCTGAAATAAAGAAATCTCCTGACACTATCATAGACAAACTAAAAAGAGCAAAAGAAAAAAGATAACCCCAGGCACATGGGATTGCTCAGTCGTATTGACCTACCCCTTTATGGGACCCAGCGTTCTTCCTTCTCAAGTTATCTTTATCTACAACCATTATATAGATTAACAACAGACAATTCAAGAAGAAACAATTCCGTGCAGCGTTTTAGCATTGTTTCCTCTAGTTTTTTGTCATTTTCCTCAAAATTTTTTACTTTTCCCGCAAAAAACATTTTGCGATTTTGCGTTTATAGATAAAGGGTTCTATAATTCTAGGTAGTAGGGTGAGGTAATGCACCGTCATGCAAATCTACGAAAGTCTTGGAGGGGAAAAGAGGCGACGAGTGAGATGAAAAAGACAAATAAAACACGCCAAAGTGCATTTTTAGGTTTGAAGCTGATGAGCCTTTTTGTGCTTTTTTTGTCAGTGTTTTTGAGTGGGTTTGTGCCCTTGTTTTTATATGATACACAAGAAGTTCAAGCAGGGACTAGCGGGGCTATAACTTTTGAAATAAGAGATGGATATAAAAGTCCAGATTCTACTCATAATAATACTTATTGGTTGGATAATGTTGTCGTGCAACCGGGTAATTATTGCTCGCTTGTTTTAGTCTTTCCATCCACTTTAGACTTGCATGCACCTGTTGTGGATATAGGTTTGGTCAATCCTGTAGATTTTGGATGGGATTCAGTTATAGATCATAAGTATGCTTCTTTGATAACTGAGCCTGAAAGCCAATATACAAGAAAACAAGATAGAATTGTGCTAAGTTGGAAGTTTCCAACTGCTGATGCAAGCTTAGTTCAGTCAGTTGTAAGTAAGCTTTATTTTACAAAAAGACCAGGTGTGTCAGTCGCTTCTGGAGATATCACACTTACTTTGTCATCGGAGAGAATATATGGATTGATGCAAGTCAATCCGCTGAATAAAAAAGAAGAAATCCATTACTATCAAAGAATAGAAAAAAATGCACCAATCACATGGTTTCAAGCATATAATGAAGCAAAAACAAAATCTTATCAAGGGATGAAGGGTTATTTGACAACCATTACATCATCTAATGAGCAAGAATTTATTTGGAGAGCCAATGGAATTGGAGCCCTCTACGAAGATATCCCGCCCAGCAAAGGTTGGCTAGGCGGTACAAGGGCAGTATTCCCTAATGGCAATCGTATGATTGATTTGCCAAAACTTTCTGTGCCCAATCCTAATTCAGCTGATGTAGGCGGAGCTTACACTATTGCTTCCAACAAAAAGGCTGAAAACTGGTATTGGGCAGATGGACCAGAAGCAGTAAAAGCTGGAACAAACGGAGCTACCAACATCTTTTGGGCAGCAACTAAATGGGGAGATAACGATTATGTAGCAAATCCACCAGCTGGCTACCTACCAGATGCAGACGGAAGCGGTTCTAGTAAAGCCATTGCTACTCCAAATGAAGTCTTTGACTTCTTCAAACGCGAAAATTTAGGACAAGGGATTGACCCAGAAATCAATGCTTATATAGGAGCTAACTTTAGCTATCAAACAGGGATTGCTTCTTTAGAAACACCTAACCAACCAGATAACTATAACAATAACGAAGCTTTTCTAGCCATGGCAGCAAGTTATCCATTGTGGCTAGATGAAGCACAGAATGCACATTATGCACAGAATGCACAGGTTGCACCTATAACAAGTTATTACGTTGAATTTTCCCCTTATCAAAGCGAAGATGACAACGGCAAAAGAACTACCTACAATGATAAAACCCAAACCCCAGAAGGAGAAGGACACACAGTGAAACTTCTTCCGGGAATGAGTGCTTTTGAAGGTGTGTCACAAGCTGCGGATACTACTCGCATTATCTTAAGAAAACTGCTGGACTACTCTGGACGGATCGAAAATGAAGGAGCAGAAAGAATAGTAAACCAAGACCAAACCATCGAATACGGATTTGGTGGACAATTAGACGGAGCAGTTTTCCAAGCCTATCATGTAGAAAGTCGTTTTTATCAGTTAAGAAAGTCCACTTATCAACAGATTGCGGACAAAGGAATTGTTGGACTAGCGCCACAAATCACTCAAGGAAATGACGCATTAAATCTAGCAGATAACTTTTCCGTAGAAAACGCAACGATTCAAATCCAGTACGAATATAAAAAAGGAAAACTGGTGCTAACACCCAATCAAAGCTTGATTGCTGATGCGATAACAGGAGCAACAGGTAAACTAGGTGTTCCAATTCCTTTCCAAGCAACAGGCAGCACGATTGGCGGCATAACTGAAACTGGAACCACATTTGCAGATTTAGACAATCAGATATTAATAGATGGAAAGATGAAAAATGCTGTCTATCTGATTGTCGAAAAAGATGCTGGTACAAACAATGGAAAGAACAATGTCTTCCAATACGAAGAACCTTTAGTTATTGCTCTGCCAGCAGTCAATGCACAAAATCCTTCAGGCATGCCTATTGTTTATCTATATCCAAAAAATTTCACAGATGAAATGACCAAAGATATCTTTAGTATCTACGGAGAAGATAGCTCCATTGCGCATTCATTTGGGGAAGAAGTAGATTTCAAGATTACTGTTCCGATACCTGATAATCTCTATGAAAAGCAAGCAGCAATCGGAGTACTAGGCAATGCCAAGTATCAATATCTACAAGTTATTGATATTCCAAGGGTAAATCTGGATAGCACATCCTTGCGTTTTGCGGACAATCCAGTTATTAGTGTAAGAATAGACAAAGACGGCGACAAGGAGATTACAGGAGATGAGTTCTTGTCGGACATTACTGGATTATTTGGACCAGCACAAAAAAATAGCTCTATCAATGATTTGTCAAATCCTTTACCAGACACAGAGCCAGCACGGCAAGATGCTATTGACAGCTATTTGGCACAGTTTGTCAATCCTTTGTCTATTGTCTTGAACGATGTAGAGAATAAGCTTTACATCACAATCAAACCCGATGCATATGGTGATTATCCTTATAAAAATACAAGTATTCCACCAGCAAATCCACCAACAAATCCACCAACTAGCACACTTAAGCTACTTAACGGAAAGAACATCGTCATCATTGTTCGTGCCTATATCCCATGGTCTAAAACACCATCTCAGTTTTATGTCAATGATGCCAGTTATACTGCTCAACCTTATGGCAATACTTCTGCCTTCCATACAGAAGCTAGCACTTCGACTATTTCTCCAATTCGTGTAGGTCAAGTAGTTATCAAAAAAGTGGATGCCGACCAAGTAACAGATGATGATATCAAAGATTTGTATTTCGGAAAAAATAGTTTCAGTGCATTGACTGAAGTAGAAAAAGAAAATGCTTTGAATGAATTGCCAACTTTGCCAGGACTTGATAACGCGGAGTTTATTGTTAAGAAATTAATTCAATTACCAACAGGATATGCTGCTGCCCAGCCTGCTAGTCAATCAAGTGGTTTGTTCAGTAGTGGGGAAGGCAAAGTTTATGCAGACCCAGCTGGAACACAGACCTATACAACAGGAAATAACGGACAAGTTCAAGGATTTTCTTCTTATGGCGGTGGAGCAAATACTGGCGCTAAAGGAAAAACCTTTGATGGTGAAAACCCGACAAATGCAACCAAGAAAGCAGACGCCTATCGGGCAGGATATGCAGATTACTATGACAATGGCGTGACGACAGTAACTTATGATGGAAATACTGTCACAAGTAAAGGAGCGATTGCCACACCAACAGGAAAGGTAACAGCAGATAATATCGCAGCAGTTTTACAAGCTTTAAATGTAACAGTCAATGGAATTCCCTATCAAAACTATCACAATAGCCCGATAATCGTAGATGGTAAGACTTATGTGGGTTATCTGACTAGCTATGAAGGTTCAGTAACGAATGACGGTGCTGTAAATCAGCAAGTGGGCAAGAATAGTTTCATACTAGGGGTAGCTAATCTACCGACCTTCCCATTTGATACCTATAGTTTTTCTGGAAATACCTACTATTTATTTGGACCAAACTTAGCAAGTTCAGGTGCGATTGTAGCTGACAAGGATGCCAAACCAGCTGCACTTGACACAACCAAACCAACAGTTTTAAGTGTGGCACCGTCAGGTGTAGATGTGGACATTGCCAAAGGAAATTTGATTATTACCTTTAGCGAGCCGATGACAAAGGATACTGCAGGTCAAAATGGAACATCTGTTAAACTTGGTAGTACGACATTAACAGGTGGCACTTGGTCAGGCAACACGCTGACAATTCCTTATACAACAGCCTTGTCATTTAGTACCAAATACACAGTGACCATCTCAGGATTTAGAGATTTGGCAACTGATGCGAGCGGGAAAGCTGCACCGAATGTCATGATTGCGGATAGCAGTTATAGCTTTACTACAGCAGCTAAACCTACGGTAACCAATGCAACACCTAATGGGGCGACCAATAAACTTACGGGGAACATTGTCATTACCTTCAATAAAGCAATGGATCCAAATACTGCTGGAACAGTCAATTTGAATGGCTCTAGCGTAAGAAAGCTAACCCCGGGTGGCACAGTGAATGGCACTTGGTCTGATGGAAATACAGTTTATACCATTCCTTATCCAAATGGAGCCTCTGCACTTACATCAGGTTCTAGCTATACTATCGAAGTATCAGGATTTAAAGATGCAGCAGGAAATGCGATTGATAAGAATACTGACTACAAGTTTACGCCAACAACGGACACTAGGAAACCAACAGTTACTTCAGCGACACCAAGCGGTACAAATATTTCGATTCTAGCTGGAGATCTGGTTATTACTTTTGATAAGGAAATGAATACGACTGCTGGAACAATCACACTAAACAATCTTCCAGCAATAAACGCAATAAGTGGTGTTTGGTCAAATACGAATAAGACCTTGACCATTCCTTATGGAACACTTGATTATGACACAGCTTATGTCATTAAAATCAGTGGTTTCAAAGACACAGCCGCACCAAACGCTAATACAATGGTTGATGACATGACCCATAGTTTTACCACCGAGAAGAAACCAGATAATGACCCACCAACAGTGGTTCATGTTAGTCCTACTGGTACAGGAGTAACAGTAGGTGGTTATGTGAGTGTTACGTTCAGTGAAGCGATAGACATCAGTCAGCTTGGAACAGTTTCGCTTGGCTCTACCACTTTGCCGATGACACAAGGGATGTGGTCGAATGGCAATACAACCGTCATGCTGCCTTACGACAATTTGGATAAAGCGACCAACTATCCAGTAAATGTTGCAGGCTTTAGAGATATTGCGGGCAATATAATGGTGGATAATGGAGATTATAGCTTTTTGACAGAAGAAGAACCTGTTTATGGTTGGATGTATTTGAGTTTTTATTGGGTTGGGCAAGATAAGAATAGTGAATTGTGGACACAATTTGTCGAGAAAGGTGCACTTGATGATGATGGACTTCCTTTAAAACAAGATGGCGTACCTATCACAAATACTCTCCATCCAATTTGGTTACCTTCACAAGAAGATGCGCAGATATTTACTACAAATTCCAACAACAAAGAATATGCAGGGATTATTCAAGGAATGTCCTATATCCTAGGACTTCCGGGCGGTTCAGATTATAAACTGGTGGAAGTCAATGCTCCAAAAGGTTATCGAAAAGATGACAGACAAGCTGCCTTAACCATGCAGTTTGAAGTCACGGGTCTAACCGACCCAATCATTGTCAAAAACTACGCCAAAGGTATTCTGCCAATTACCGGTGGGCAAGGTATTCTCCTGTATCTCGCACTAGGTATGGCTGGCATGATTATTGTCGGCACGCTACTTCTCAAGAAACGCCGTGAAACCGACGACGACTTCGAGCTAGACCTTGCTGATAACGAAAGCACAGATATCCAAGCCTTCGAGCAAGTTCAAGTCGTAAAAGAAGTACCAAAACGCAAAGAAAGACGCAAAAAAGAAAAAGTCAAACGTGAGAAGTTTAAACCTCCGAGAGAAGAAGTTGTAGAGGACGATGAAGACGAGGATTATGACGAGTTTGATTTGGATTAGAGAACCCCCCGAGGATGCTCGGGGGATTTTTTGGGAAAACGTGAAATTTTTCCAAAAAAATAGGAGAAAAACGTGAAATTATCTTGGGAAAATCGCGTGAAAAGGTGGGAAGTGTTGGTATATAAGGGATTTTAAACTGCATAAGTTGGTCCGTTTATTGCGTTTATAAAAATTGACACTTCCCCACCATTTCAGAACTCTTATGTTACAATAATAATCGGCAATAATTCTAAATCCAGCCAAAAAGACAATCCCCAAAAAGAAATTTCCTCCCTTTTTCAATACTCTACTTATACAATTCTAAAAACTCTTTAGGCTCTAAAACCTGAATTTCATAGTTTGTTTTAGGAAAATCTTTAGTATTTCTTGTAACGATAATATCTATCTTATTATTCTTTGCAACACTATAAATTACAGCATCTTCATAATCATCTAAGCCTAAATCCAATGCGTATTTGCAATCATTCAATGTTACATCTAAAACAGTTACAACATTCAACAGTTTTTTTATTTCTGACTGAGGATGTTCTATCACTTGACTGAGCATATAAAAAATATCAGTAATCGCACTAGCAGATAAACAACCCTCATAAATACCATAAATGCAATTATGGAAAATTTGTTTTGCTTGAGAGGAAAAATCTTTTCTATCTAGCAAGACATCAAGGACAACATTGGTATCAAGTAAGACTTTCATATTTGTTTTTTCTATCCTCCAATCGAGCTTTTCTGATTTCCTTTGTATTGGTCAATGAGGATAATTTTGCGATGCCGACCAGACTGTCAAAATCTGCTATCTTTGTTTCAATATCATCCTCCTCTTCAATAATGAGTCGTTTCTTTCCATTCACTATCTCAACTTTAGCGACATATTTTGGTTCAAGAGAGAATTGGAGTTGCTCCATTAATTTTCGAGGCAATCGAAAAGCCTCGTTATTCCCCCATTTACCAAGTTTAATATGATATTGGTTTATCATAAATATACACCTACTTTCTGTATGGATTATAACACGAATATCCAATTTTGGATACTCTTTTAACTTTCATATTCGCAGTAGGAGTACTACTTGTGTGACAATGATTGCGAGAGTTTATCAATCTTTTCGCACCTTTTAGATATCAACTTTCAAAAACATTTTCAACCATTCTCTGCCAATGGCACTGCCCAATCAAACGGCTGTAAATATTCTTTTTTTCCGTTCTCGGCGTTGTCTGATAAGTTATCCAAAATATAGCTCGCATCCATTCTCAGCAGAAAATCCGCAGAAATGCCAGTGACAATAGCTATTCTCTTGGCGATTTCAGGATTCATATAGACTTTCCTGTTTAGTAACTCGCTGACGTATTTTTGCGACACGCCAATGCGTAGTGCGAATTCTTTTTGTGTTACTTTGTAATAATCTAGCGTTTCTTTTAAAGTGTCAGCAGCGGAAGTTTGCACCGCTCCTCTTTCTATCGGAAAGCTTCTATTTAGTTTTTTGACCATAGTATTTCCTCCTAGCTATGATAATCAACGATTTCTAGTATCTCAAGGGAGACGATTTTATCTTTATCTGTTGTAAAAAGGTCATCCTCGTCATACCCAACAAACACAATCCGTAACTTCCCGTCAATATCTACTGCAAACTGATTTTCCCTATCTCCCTGTAGTTTATGCAGTCGTGCGGGTGGTAAGTGCGAGATTTCGCTTAGAGAATTTGCAATTTGAAATTCATCAAGCCGTTTGATTATTTTTTGAGCTCGCTGTTTACCGAACTCTTTTACTAGCTTTGCGTTATTATCTAGCAATTTCTTCATTTTGCTATTTGTACCAAAATACTCCATTGACAGTCCCCTTTTGAAAATAAATTATACCATTTTCGTATATTTCGTGCAAGAAAGCGATGTATCCAATGCAAACTAGAAACAATCCCCCCTAATCTATAAAACACGAAAAGCATGAAAAAGTAAATAGTAAAGTGTCGAATTAAAAACAATCCGCTTTTAAATCTTATTCTATCATAGTTCAAAGAATAAACTTGCTAATCATTCTTTTATCCCCCCTTTTTCGTCATTTTTCGGAAAAACATTTACTTTTTTCGGAAAACCATGTGAAATGAATAGCATGGAAATCTTTCTGGGAGTAGAATGATTGCAAAGGTGGGGTTGTGTAGGCTATTTTGGTTAATCGCTCAAATCTTTTGGTCTATTGCTAGAAAAACCGCATTTATACATATAAATGAGCCATTTGCAAACAAATGGCTATCCCAAAGACAATGTCTTTTCTAGGAAAAGGGGCGAAATCATGGACAGGAATAAGGAAACTTTACACAAAGTAAAACGCATTTGCCTACAACTTGTGGGGCTTTTTGTGCTTTTTTTGCCTTTGTTTTTGGGACTTGTTGCGCCTTTTAGTCAAGCACCTTTGACAAAAGAAGTACTTGCTTCTGACACTCCGACTGCCCAAAAGCCGATTACCTTTGATTTGAATGATGGCTACACAATGGAAAACCCAACCTATCCTGATACATGGTGGTTGACAAATGTGCAAGTAGATAGTAGCATAACCTATAAAACTATTGATATCAGCTTCCCTGCGTCTGTCGCAATTACTTCAACTCAAGGAACACTTGGCTTAACTTCCCCACAATATGGTTGGACTACACTTGATGTACTATCCAACCAATACAATGACCCTAATAAACGAGTGAATGGAATTACCTATCAAATGGGAAGTACAGGAACTGCTGCAAATATTATTGCTTTTGTCTCTAGTCTCCGATTTAAAAAGCTAGATGAAAGCTATGGCAAAACATACAACGGCGGAAGAATTACCATCACTATTTCAAAAGATACTGTGGTTTGTTTTAAAGAACATGAAGACGGACAAAACCATTATTATAAACGGATATATAATGGAAGTTCTACTGCGGGTATATGGGAACTTGATAATACAACTGGAGAGCCCAAAGTTGCAGCGAATGAAGATAATGCAAAAAGAATTTCTTGGTTTCAAGCCTATAATATGGCAAAGAAATTTACCTATCCTGGCTCCAATATGAAAGGATATTTAGCAACTATCACTAGTCCAAAAGAGCAAGATTATGTGTATAAAACCATTGCCGAGGGAGAAAATATAACCGGTTGGTTAGGTGGTACAAGGGTAATGATAAATCCCGATGGCAGCAATCCAACACAAACCAATCCAAGCAAATGGGTAAGAATGAAAGACCCAGAGCAATTAACGAATATACCTGGTGAAAATGGTTATGAAATCACAGGAGCTGCAAGTGGAAGCAATCCTTATACAGCAGGGAATTATTACAGTATTTCTACATCTGCACCATATAATGCTAGCGCTTGGTATTGGGCTGATGGACCTGAAGCAGTAAATCCTATGCCAATACAACAAGGTAGTGCAATACTTACTAGTTTCTTCTTCAATGCAGCAAGTGGTACTAGTGGTCGAATTACATTACCTAATTCAAGCAAGGTATTCCACTTTTTTGACAATTCAGATACAGAAGCTTATGGCTCAAATAGAAACAGCCTTTTTGCAATCCAGGCAAACGCACCGAGTGGAGGAAACGGAAAATTCACTGGTTTCAGTTCTACTACTGAGCCTAGCAATAGTAGTAGTAGGCAAGCGTATCTTCAATTTGCATATAATAGTAGCCCTTTATGGAATGATTGGTCTTTGAATGGAACAAGTAACACAAATAACCCTGGAACTTTATCAAAAGGGTCGGAAATTAGAACAATATACGTCGAATTCTCCCCTTATGAAACCAACATTCCAGATGGACTAGATGATTTAGGAGTGCCGAAATATGTGACCTATAACGACATTGCACCAGAAGCAGGTGCTGGTCAAAGTGTGGAATTGATGTTGGGCGAAAGTATCTTTGAAGACAAGGATAAGTTTAAACAAGAAAACCCTGCGGATACTCGTGTCATCCTGAGAAAACAATTCGATTATTCAGGTTCATTACTAGATGAAAATGGCAGGATTAATAATGACGGGAACGCTATTTCCCAATTAGCAGGGGTTTTAGATGGAGTTATCTTTGAAGCTTATAACGTCGAAGACCGTTTTTATGAATTATCAGGTACAAGATATGGCGAGCTTTCAGGTGTAGAGCGTTCGCCCAACCTAAAAGGCTACAATGGAACAAACAATACGGACTACTTCACGCTTGAAGATGTCTCTATCCAAATTCAGTATGAGTATATGATTGGGAAACTCGTTATGGATGGACGAACTATTTATACAACTCTGCCAACAGGTACAGGAGAAGGGCAAAGTGGCGAAACAGGAACCACCTATTTGGACTTGCCAACTTTGTCTCCAACCACACAAAATCCAAATCGTGGAGCTGCCTATTTAATAGTAGAAAAAGATAGTGGGAATACTAGCGTCTTTGAATATGAAGAACCAATCGTTCTGCATTTACCAAAACTAGATGATTTAACAGGCGAGCCTGTGCCGTTTGTTTACCTATACCCAAAGAACTTCCCAAGAAATATCGATAAAATCGTTATTCGGAGAAAATCAGAGGAGCTAACAGAAGAACAAGCTGAACAAGCTGCTACACCAGATGATTTGATATACGCATTTGGTGACCCAATTCGCTTTAAGATTACGGTTCCTATACCAAAAGATATTAATGCCAGAGTATATGACGAAGAAAGTGGCAAGTATGTCAACAAGTATGAAAAACTGACAATCGTAGATGAACCACCAGGCGGAGATGATGCGATTATCTTAGACAATTTGGTTGGCGACCTCCAAGACCCTGGAGAAAATATTGTAAGTATAAAAACCAATCCAAAAATCGAAAACGTTTCTCCAGTGGATATTAAGGGTAATTCTCTTGTAGGAATAGTTAAGGACGGGAATAAGATAACAATAACTATTAACCATGCACCAACTCCAAACCCTAATCCTAACCCTAACCCTAACCCTAACCCTGAAGATATTGGCGGCGATTTTCCGCTTGACCTAGTAACAGCTGGTAGCCTTGAGATTATTGTAGTCGGATATATTCCTTCTACTGTAAACACATCTAAATATTATGTAAATACAGCTGACTATGAAGTGGACTTCAAGTTATCAACAGATGACTTCCACGGAACTAAGAGCACCTTGAACAATTCGCTTTACACTGGTCAGATTACCATCAAAAAAGTAGATGGAGACCAAGTCAAAGCGTTCGACATTACTCAGGTCTATCACAATGCTAGCTTTAACGAAGTCGATGATACTGAGCCAAATGATACCTACGGCGAGCTAAACCCTGAGCAAAAAGCTCAAGCAATCGGCGACTTAGAAGATGTACCAGGTTTGCCAGATGCGGTATTCAATATCCGTAAAGCTGATACTAGCAATCCAGGAGAGTTTCTTTACCTGAAATTCGTTACAGAGCAAAGAGCAGGCAGAGATATTAAAGTGCCAACTTGGGTAGCTATAGCGAATGCAGACGCATTTACCACAAATGAATATGGTATGATTATCATACCAGGTTTAGCGCCTGGTACTTATCAAGCAGTCGAAGTTAGCGCTCCAGAGGGCTACGTCCTAAGAAACTCCACCGAAGCACCATACGACAGCTTCCTTACTGTCGAAGTAAACGGACTGAGCGAACCGCTTATCTTTGATAACTACCACAAAGGAATTCTCCCAAGCACCGGCGGCAACGGCATCTACATCTACCTCATCATCGGGCTGGCGGGCATGGTCGTGATCGGCTGGCTGATAATCAGAAACCGCAAGTGCGGCAGTGAAGATTATGAAGTGGAAGAAGCGGAGGATATGGATGAGTTGGATTGAGATTGATGGATGAAGAGACCCGCCCAACTTGCGTTGGGCGGGGTTATTTGGGGAGAAAAAAAGAAGTTACCGTGTGGCAACTTCTTTTTCTACCTAACCTTCCATAATATGATAGTTCTGTTCCTGCTGAGCAAGGTCAAGCTTGTAGTTCATATCTTTGCGCAACAAGAAGCGAGCGGGCAAACCAAATTCCTGCTCAATGCGAACCGCCAACAAAGGCGTCAACCATTTCTTGCGATTTAAAATATCCGAAACGTGTTTTTGAGTAACGCCGATTTTGCCCGCAAATTCCGTCTGAGTGATTTTTTCAAACTCAAGGAATTCTTTTAAAGTATCAGCCGCTGAATTTTTATAGGGCAGATTGATTTTCTGGACTTTGGTTCTATTGAGTTTTTTCATTTCCATTTTTGTACTCCTTAATGATAGTCTTGAAAATCAAACGCAATTCAAACGCTTTTTATTGATGGAAACACTGTTAAATCAACGATAATAGAAAAATCATCCAATAAAATCAAACGCAATTCAAACGCTTTTTTGGCGATGTCTATCTAGAATTTCTTTCTTGTATAGTATCTTCTAGTCTTCGAAGTAGTCGTTTATCACTCATTACTGCTGCCTCTGTAGATTGGAGCAGTTCATATCTTATATTGACTGACTTGCCGACTTGATTAATTAATTTCATATCCATTAATTCTTTAATCGTTTTATTAAATTGATAAGATGAAAGTCTCAATATCTCCTTTCCTTTTGAGCGATTGATAAATTCATGGTTTATTAAATAATCCATGATTAATGATTGTGTCTCAGAAAGTTCTATTGTTGAGATTATATCTTTATTCCATAAGCGGACAATAGTTGTTTCATCATCTGTCATGACATCTGGCACGCGGAGGCTCAACTTATTCACAACATCAAACACACGTGGACCTCCCGAACCAGCTTGCTCAGAAATACCAGCTTTACGAAAAAGTAAGGCTATTACATTATTACGTGTCCTTGAAGTTCCGCCAATAACAAAAGTACGCTCTGAAACTCGCATATCTCCCGGATTGAAAAATTCATAGTAATCAGGATATTCCGTAATTTTGATTGGTGTATCGCTACCATAATAGGCATGCATTAGAGCATTTACCAATAATTCACGTACTGCAACTATCAAATCATTTCGAACTGCTTTTCGTTGCATATTTTCATCTAATTCGAAATGTTCTTCTATTCTTTCTGAAATGCGTGTCAAAACTCTTTTATAAAAAGAATAGATATTCAAATCATCGTCAATACTTGATATCCTATCTATCCAGTGTGTTGAGGTACTAGAGTTTTTTCTAAAATAATCCAAACTAAATGCACTATAATGATCTCGAATGGATTGAGATTTTCCAAAGAACAATAGTCCACCTACAGTCATAGAGTATCTATCTTCATCATTTTTAATATTACGATTAATCTTAAAGACACCAATCTCTCTGAGAAAGTCTAGTACATTCATTTCTAAATAGCGTTTATCATTTAGACGCTCTGAAACTTCTTTTCGATAGCTTTCAATATCTGCATAATTCAGGTCGTCAATCGTAAAATTAGGTAGTCTATGATCGTCAATATCTGTACTACTATTTGCATACATATACTTTAATTGCTCAGTAGTTGCACGCCTATCACCCGAACCTAGCCTTTTATAAGCAATCCATTCTCTCTTTCTTCTTATTTGAATAGGTTTTTGATGGTACTCAGCCTCAGGCACCATTATTTGAATAAGTGTTTTTCCATCCACTTCAATCAATGCGATATTTTCATCAGTTAGTATGTTCGCAGTTACTTTATCGGTATTTGTAATAGTAGACCAAAAATCATCAATCTGTTTTTCGTAATTATTTACACCCTTGATATCAAAGCAACCGTCCTTGTTTTCAGAAGCACCAAGCGTAATTACACCACCTATAGTATTAGCAAAAGCACTATAAGTCTCCCAAAGGTCTTTGGATAGTTCATTTAATGATTGTTTGTACTCATGTTGCACATCTTCTGTATTAAAGGTTTTCACCACATCATCCCCCTATCTGTTAACTACCGAAAACTACCTTTAATTATTCTATCGTAAAAATAAGAAAAAAGAAATGTTCTTACGTGGTAAATAAAGGTTTGCTGTACTTTTTTGTACATCGACTATTCCAGTGGTTAAAAATCATTATAGACATTTGCTATTTATTCTTCATCTAATCATTGGGCTGGCAGGTATGCTTGTATTTACACGCTTAATCATCAAAAACCGTAAGAACGATAAGTAAGGATATAAAGTAGAGGAAGTGGAAGAAGCAGAAGATACAGATGATGATTTTGATTTGGATTGATGGATAAAAAGTACACGCCCAACAAGGAGTGTTGGCGGGGTTTATATGGGAAAAAAGTAGTCACCACATGGCAAATTCCTTTCGAAGTAACAACGATTGTAACTATGTCGATTTTATTTGTTGTTTGGCTATCATTCCTGTCATATCCCTCAAAAATCATCCGCCAATTCGCACTAATGTCAACAGCAAATTCATTTGCACGATTTTCTGTTGATAATCATTCTGACATAAGTTTTCATTCGTGATTCATATCTGCAAGTTTACTACCAAAATCCACCAAAAAAAAGCAAATTTTTTACTTTTTTCGGAAATTGTCCGCGAAAAATTCGCACTTGTTTGGAATTGAAAGTACAATGATTTCACAAGGTGGTGAATTGTAAGCACTGCCATATTATGCACAAAACACACAATACAAGCTAAAGGGAAAAGCTTAGGGTGGTGAGGAGTGTGGCTAAGAAAGTCGTGAAAAAAACAGGGAAGAAGAAAAAAGGAAAAAAAAGAGATTACCGTAAACGTGCCTTGCATCAGTTTGTCTTTAAGATTTTTCTGGTGGTTGCCTTTTTGGGATTTTTTGGCGTTGCTTTGTATCCTTTTGTGGTGGATAGTCTAAACGATGTGCTTGACCAAGAGATTTTGCAACAGTATCAAAAGCGTGCCAATTCAGCTTATCAAGCCAAGCAAGAGGAGAAATACAAGGAACAGGCGCGTAAGGAAAGGCTGCGCACACGCGAGCTTGCCGACCCGTTTTCTCAGGCGAGTTTGGATAATGCTTTGGTTAAAAATCATTCCAGTAAGTATTTTACCGACCACACGATTGGGATTGTTTATATTCCGACCATTCATCAGAGTTTGCCGATTTTTGATAGCTCTAAGGAGGATTTTCTTTCTCGTGGGGCTGCTTGGTTGGCATCATCTGACTATCCCAAAGGCGGGGCGAGTACGCATACGGTTATTTCTGGGCATCGTGGCTTGCCGACGGCGGCACTTTTTACTGACTTGGATAAGGTCAAGAAGGACGAGATTTTTATCCTGCTCTTAGGCAAGGACAATTACCTCGCCTACAAGGTCTATGATATTTCGGTCATTGAGCCGGGTGATTTGAGCAAGATTGGCAAGGAAGATGGGCGAGATTTGGCGACTTTGCTAACTTGTACGCCTTATATGGTGAATACCCATCGTTTGCTAGTAACTGGCGAACGCACACCTTTTACGCCTAGTATGCTTAAAGACATTGAGCGGGCAAGGCAGCGGCAGCTTTTGCAGCGTTATGCACTGTTAGCTGCGATTATCTTGTCTATCCTATTCGCTATTTACTACCTCATCCACGCTTTCTTGCGGATGCGGATAAAACGCCGTCGTTATGATGTGGTGGTTAAGGTCTATGATAGCTTAAAAGACCTGCCTTATGACAAGGAAATTGTTCTAGGTTTATTTGACAAAAAGGGCAAACATCCGATAAAACGGCGTGGCGTGCAGGTAACAACCAGCTTTGACCCTGAGACAAAGGAGCTGTCTATCCAACAACTACCGGGAATGTACTATCGTCTAAAACCCATGAACCACGAAGAAGTACCGAGTTTTCTGATTTATGTCAAACGACGCAAGCACAAGTATTTCCGCCTGAAAGCCAAAGGGCGTAAGTATAAAAAGTACATCTGCCTCAAAATCACGAAAGACCAAGTTCATCTGCACATCAAACGTGCTGAAGAACGTGAGAAAAAAGGCAGCAAACCAGTAAAAAGCAAAGAGGTGAAAGTATGCAGCTAAGAGGAAGCAAGAAAAAAATCTTATACAGCATTCTGGGCTTCCTCCTGCTTTTTACCAGCAGTTTGTGGGGAAATGTCCGAGCAGATGAAGCCTTAAAGGATGTAGAGATGGTCGTCATGCTGGATGATGCCCACAAGGACATTCAAGTCCAGCTCTATGATGTCACGAGTTCACTCATGAAGTTTCCAAAGGACATCAATGAAAGTACCGAAGAACATCTCAGGCGCTATGTGACGGAAGTGGAGAAGGCAACCATTGACAAGAGCCAGTGGCACTCCGCCATTAGCGAAGGAGCAGCAGTCATGTATGATGGGAACATCCATCTGCACGTCCCACTTGCCAAAGGCTACTATCTCCTGATAGACAAAAACGCCGAAGTCGCTCCCACGCGAATGGGTGCCATGATTATCAAGCAACCCCTGCGGGATGAAAACGGCGAGATTATGCAGCTACTGGAGCTTTTTCCAAAATTTGAAAAGAACCCAATTTTACCTGATACCAACGAGCCACCACAAGAACCCAAAGTACCCAGCGTTATGAACGGCGCCCTTTATTTTTACAAGCATGGGCTAACCGTTACGGGACAAGACGAGGGAGCATTGGCAGGAGCGGAGTTTATCTTTGGCAAACGAAAGGACGGAAAAAATGTCTATCTGGACCTAGCGGGAAATTGGGGTGAAAAAGAAAATGCCCTAGTCCTCTCCTCAAAAGAAGGCACAGGTGCAGTCAGCATACGCGGCTATCCACTGGAGCTAGGCGAGTATTTCTTTGAAGAAACCCAAACGGCAAGTTTTGAGTATGACCTCTCAGATGATGTCAAGCACATCAATGTCTCCATCAAAAGCCCCGAAGACATCTATATCGACGGGCAAAAGATGGGCGAAGAACTTATCATCTTCAATCAAAAACTCAAACGACGTGGTCTTTTACCAATCACTAGCGCAATACCAAGGGAAATGCTGCCAAGTACAGGCGAAGAATGGACCATCTTCCTGACACTTCTAGGCTATGATGTCCTCATCTACACACTCATCATTTTCGAGCTTCGCCACCAAAGCCGCCTCAACCGCAGACGGCAAGCAGCAAAAAATGTATCTTATTTTATGGAAGAAAAAGAAGAAACCAATGGATAAATCAAGAAGCAAATTTTACGCGTAAACCCCACACGGTTTACGAGTAAAAAAGAAGTCAATACAACTAAATGAAGCCATTCATCCAAAAGAACCCACACACTCTACTGGATAAACGCATTCATTTTATTGGAGAAGTGAAGTTCCTTTGCTAGAAAAACCCACACAGTTTTCAAGCAAAGTCCACATATCCAAATAAATAAGGAAAAGGAGCGCATTACATGACACGTAACCCCGTTGCAAAGAACACACATTTAACAAAAGGAGATGTGAAAAATGAATACGAAAATTGGAAAGAAAGTGTTACTTAGCTTGGCGGCTTTTGTTTTGGTCTTGCCTTTGTTTTTGGGTATGATGGGAGCGAGAGCTGCTTTAACAGACATACCACCAACGGTTGATATTGTTATCCACAAAAAAGACAATACCTCCGCGCCTGAGTTAGACGAACAAAACACAGGTCTTGATAAACAGGAAACAACAGAAAGTACCAACGGTTCTGAATATGGTCAGACACCATATTCACAAAATTCAGGCGACTATACAGGCACTTATGGTACATTACCAACCTTACCGGGTATTAATGGTGCAGGTTTTACCATTTATGACGTATCTTCCCTATTCTATGGTTTGCGTGACGGTACCAAAGAATTCGCAAGTAATGCAATCCAAGATGTCTCAGTGCCACCAAAAGCTGTAGACGCAAGGGATAGTGCAGATGATGCTTATGCTCATGTAGTTGCCTACTTGAAAGACAAACCAGCAAGTTTCTTTACTAGTTTCACTGTAACTAAAACTCAACAACTAACCGGCAATGATGGTGAAAGCGGTGAAAGCGGTGAAGACGGTATAGCTGTCTTTGAAGATGTTCCTGCACGTGCAGCTGGCAAGGAAGGAGCAGTTTATGCCATTGTCGAAACCAAAAAACCAGTACTTGAAGGCAAAGAAGTTGTCCGCTCGGTCAATACAATCCTTGCATTACCAGCTTTTGAAACAGATTCAACTGGCTTGAGATTTGGTCCAGAACTTGACACTATCCACATCTGGCCAAAAAATGAAACTGAACCAATCAATATGTGGAAGACTTTGACTGGAATTACTCACACATACTCAGGTAAAGTACCAGTTATTCCTGATGTAAAAGTTGGTGAGGAAGAATACGCTCAAGGCGCACATACAGACAAAGCTCACTCAGATGAAGCAGATAAAGCAATTTATCCTGTTTCAATCGGAGACATTTTAACTTATAAGATTAGTTTTGTTGTCCCAAACGATATTGATGAAGCAGACTTCAATGCTGGTATTAATGTCTATGATAAATTACCAGTTGGTTTGACCTTTAGGGCAGTTACTGGATTTTATGATGAAGAAAGCTCTGAAACTATTGATTATTCTACCTTTGTATATAAAGTAGGCGAACTTGATGTTTCTGGAGCTACTCCTGTAACAACTAGCTTTGTAGGTTCTCTACCAGCAGCTTCTGGTAATGATGTGAAAATCACTATTCCAAAACCCTTGCTTTATACACCAGAGGTTCCAGCTGTTGAAGAACCAGAACCAATATCTGCAGTTCCTGAAATGTCTCGCGGAGGTCATATCGTAACCATTACACTAACTGTTTATGTTGATGGCGGTACAGATGGAACAATGAATGAAGCAGGTAAATCTCCTGCTGTCTGTGATGAAGTATTGAGAAATATTGCCTATATCAACACCTCAGGCGACAACTGGCTAACACCTGATGAATCTGCTGGTGTCGAAATGGGCGATATGGCATTCCAAAAGATTGACGGTGATTCAGGTCAAATATTGGCAGGTGCTGTATTCCATTTGCTCAGAGTGGGAGGTACAGCTCCAATTCCGTTGTATAAGGTGTCTGATGCCGTACCCGCTGTGGCAGCTAGTGGAGAAACCGAAGCCGTTGAAGCTAGACCAATGATTTTAAGGGTTGCACGCGATGGAGATAATACATCAGACATGATGATTGATTTCACCGTATCAAGTAGTGTTATTGTACCTGAAGCGCTCGAAGGATTTACAATCCCACTTGAGGGGGTTTGGATTTACGGTTTGGAAAGTTCCGTTCAAATAGAGCAAGAATCACCTTCAGGTGCGAGCTTAGGATTGGGTTCATTAACAACTTATAACGGGTCTGATGGTTTCTATTACCTTAAAGAAGTTGAAGCACCTGATGGATATATTTTACCAACAGGTGTTGCGGCGAATGAAGAATTTGATATTCAATCTATCCACTTTGATGAAGACGGCATAGACCACACTGGCACAACCGCTGCTTTCTTTGCTCCAATCAAAAACTTCCACAAAGGTACCCTCCCAAGCACCGGTGGACAGGGTATCTATATGCTCTTGTTGATTGGATTGATTGGTATGGTTATTGTGGCTATCCTTTGGAAACGGAATAAGGATAAGGAAGCACAAGGGTTTGATGTGGAGTAGTTTATTGAAATGAAATACTCTCGTTGGTAGTTTTACTTTCAACGAGAGTGTTTCGTTATTATAGAAAGTCGGTGTTTGATATGGGTTCGACTGTTTATCTTTCAAAAACAAGTAACATTGACATTAATATTAATGTTAATGTTAATAGCCAAAAAATAAAAAGTGTTGGGGATTTACTGATAGTCGTTGAAGAAATAGAAAAGTATTTAAAAAAAAAGAATTTACTTGATAAGTACGAAGTTTACTATCGTGGGCAAAAAGAGTACAAATATAAACGGAAATATAAAGAAGTAAAAGAAGGAGAAATGCCAGAGTATATTCTCGGAAATCTAAACGAAGAAAAGGATTGGTATAAACCACTTCCCTCTGTCTTTAGAGACAAACGAAAAGATAAAGAAAATATGTATTACTATGAAGCTATTAGGAGATTCCCAGACAGATTTATGGATATTACGAACCACATTTCTTATCTGTCAATCATGCAACATCATCAAATACCTACAAGAATACTTGATTTAACAAGAAACCCCTTAGTTGCTTTATGGTTTGCTGCATTGGATGAAGATGCGAAATATCAAGGGGAAGGTGCTTTCTTTATCGTGCTTGTTCCAAAAGTGAAGAATGAAGGAAAGTATAATGAAGTAAAGCTTATAAAAAACGACACTTCTGACACGGTTGAATTTTTAGCAAGTATGGCGGCTATGGATGAAAATCATAGAAAGGCTATCATAAAAGAAGCTCGGAGGTACATGAATGACAAAGATAAAACATTTTTAAGAGAAAAGAAGATTGAAGAATTTAATAAAACTGAAGCAATTGAATACTTACTTCATGAAACTAGGAAATATGTTCATACATTTGAACCAGTTATAGACCCAGCACACTTTTTTGAACTATTTGCAGTGGACTCTAACTTTCTAAATGCTAGAATACGCAATCAGCAGGGTTCTTTCTTAATAGCGGGAAGTGAAGATGTGTGGAAAGACACTGAAAAATTTGACGTTATAGATTGTAAAAAAATTAAACCTATTTATAAATTAAAACTTTATTTAATAAGCGATAAAGTATTAGCAATCGCGTTTCCAGTGCCTAACTTGGAAGCTGATGTTCAAGTATTAAAAAAAGAGTTGAGGATGCTGGGTATAACAAGAGCGAGCATTTATCCTGAGCTTCAACAACTAGGCGGAGAGTTAGAAGATATATAATAATGGAAAAGATATTTTTTTAGATGATTGACAGTTTCACAAAACCGTCAAACATTCTCCATCCGCTCAGCTTTGCCAAATCCTCAGAGAGTTTTAGAAAATGCTTTGGATAGACTGATGGGGTTTTTGATTATTATGGGGAAATACATGAAAAAAGGCTAATCTCGCAATGAGCTAGCCCTAAAACAAAACCCGTGGCACATAGTGAGTAGTGAGCCAACAGTATTACTCTGTTATATATTATCTCTCAAATCGTCGAACCATAATCACTTGTTGATTAGCAGTATGATGGTCTTCCAACAGGCGAAAACCATGCTGTTGGTAGAATTCGATAAGTTTTGGGTGATCATCGCATTCGATATAGATTATTCGACCGCCAACCAATCGCTGAGCCTCTTCAATTTTCTCACAGGCTAGTGTCAGCAAATCGGCACCGCTTATCATTTCAGATTGGATGGTTTCCTCGTTATAGTTTTTTCCCAGCTGTCCGAGTAGGTAACCACGTATCTCATAAGATTGTTGGTCAGTTTTATGTCCTACTCCCATTAATCTCTTTTTTAGACTGGTTGAAAATCTTTGGAAAGTTTTTCTCGGAATAGTCAAAGGTTTATTGGAAATAGAGAAATATCCAGCTAAGAATGGTTTGTTTTTATAAGTAGATAGAACAAGATAAGTTCTTGCTAAATCTAGTTTTTCAAATTCGACTGCTTTCTTGTGTAAAAACGTTTCAACATCATGAACCTGCGACTGATTTTTAACGACAAGTGCATGAAACGAGTGAAGAAGTGTAGCTAAATCTTCACTCGTTCGAGTTTCTATCAGGTCTTTTAACTGAATTATTTTTAAGCTCATTTACTCCCCTTTAAAAAGCTATCCATTAAAGCATTAATCTCCTCTTTTTTAGTCACATCATCAACACTTTGCTTGATAATATGGGGAGATTTTTCTTTCCCAGATTTTTCGATTGCGACTAAAAGTTTAGATGCAGTCTTTTGATTGAACTTAAAGTTTGTTGTAAAACTCTTTGTAGCCATAATGAACCCCCATTTCTTTCTATAAAATCAATTTACTCCCTTACAACCAATAATTTACAGGAATTTCTCTTGATTTGCAATGGGAAAGTCCTGATAAATATTTCTTTAACTAACAGTCCGTAATTCCCCCACCTCTAAGGTGGCGGGATGTAAGGACTTCGGTCCGGGGCCTGCCAATAGGCACGCCCCAGACCGACATTTTTGTGCTTGTAAAACAAGCAATTCACAATTTTGTGTTATACTCTTTATATCGAACTAGACAAGGAGTGTGCAAAATGACGAAGCATAAAGCCTATAAATTCCGCATATATCCAACTGCTGAGCAGAAACACTTGTTCAGTAAAACTTTTGGTTGCTCTCGTTTCATCTGGAATCGAATGCTCAATGACAAGCAGGAACACTACCAAAAAACCAAAGAAAACTTGATGACAACTCCTGCTCAGTATAAAAATGAGTTTCCTTGGCTCAAAGAAGTCGACTCTTTGGCATTAGCAAACGTACAACTGCAATTACAGAAAGCCTACAAATCTTTCTTCCAATCAGGTTTTGGTTTTCCAAAATTCAAGAAGAAATTCGACAAACAATCCTACACGACCAACAATCAGAAAGGCAGTGTTCGGATTGAAGATGGAAAAATCAAGTTGCCCAAAATTGGTTGGGTAAAAATCAAAATGCACCGCCAACTTATTGGTTTCATCAAATCCGCGACTATCTCCATGACACCAACAGGAAACTATCATGTTTCCATTCTTTGCGAAACAGAGATTTTAGCACTACCAAAATCAAATAGTGAAGTTGGCATAGACTTAGGTATCGCTGATTTTGGCATACTCTCAACTGGTGAAAAGTTTGAGAATAATCGTTTTCTGTCTAAGTTGTCAAAGAAATTAGCCAAAGAACAAAAGAAACTTTCCAAACGTGCACTGGTAGCTAAAAAAGAAGGCAGAAAGCTATCAGAAAGTAAAAATTACCAAAAACAGCGAATTCAAGTGGCTAAAATCCATGAACAAATCGCCAATCGACGCAACGATTACTTAAACAAAGTCTCCACGAA
>Ga0268261_10000059_pt1 | contig 72865 bp, 9 predicted proteins | sample TergutNc150P1_FD_190353 | JGI IMG/M metagenome (GOLD analysis project Ga0268261, IMG submission 190353) | Nasutitermes corniger P1 segment gut microbial community from laboratory colony in Florida, USA - Nc150 P1 (SPAdes) (version 2) | ecosystem: Host-associated > Arthropoda: Insects > Digestive... | reverse complement strand
CCTTTGTCTGGAGTGTGGGTCGGCCATGTCAGTAGTTGGTGTTTTGCTTGTATTTTTCTAGGACCGCGAGCAAGCTAGGACAGGTCTTGTCTAAGGAAGAGTGTGCTGTATTTATCTGGCTGTTTGGGTGGTGTCTGTTGCATACCGAGCAGTTTATACAACGATACTCTGATTTAGTGGCTGTGCAGTCTCTTAGTTTATGGCTCCCAGTGCACAATGGACAGGCTTCCTCCCCCCTGCAGTCTCGGAAGTTGTGGTTAAATCTGCTGCAGCGGAAGCACCTTTTTGCCACTATATAATCGTCAGCTCTGCAAATTACCCATCCCAATTTAATTCTAGCCTGCATTAGTTTCCTTCGGATTCCTGGATCTACTTCTATTACTAAATTTCTGGTTTCTCGCTTAGTTGTGTAACAGAATTTTGCTCTGATATCCCCTTCTTTATGTCTAGTTCGGGGTTTTGCTTTGCCAAAGATTCTTCTGCATGTTCTAGGTTTATGCCCTCAGGAATACTAAGGAGGACTAACCTTGGATTTCTACGTTTCTGAATATTTACTTCGAGTTCTGCTCCGCAAGTCTCCTCGATTTTGTTTCCTAATATTTCTATGTCTTTCTTGCTATTAGCCTCTATCATGACTCTTCCGTCTCTAAGCAATTTTAGTGAGGTAATCCCCACTCTCATTTCCGTGGGGTTCACTTTAGATTTCAGTAGTTTCTTAATCGTTTCAGGGGTTTGGTTTACTCTTGACCTGATTAGTGCTTTGTGTGTGGTTTCCACGTGGGTCGCTGCTACGAAGGAGTAAAGCTTCCTGTTAGTGCCCTGAGATGGCGGCACCTGCCTGCTGTCTATTCTTGGTGTCTCCTGCTTGCGGTCTCTAGATGTCTCTGCTTGTCCATTTGGGTCATGCTTCTACAATTTTCTAATTCTTTGTTCACTTTGGTAACCTCGTATTCCATATGTTTAATCTGCATTCTTTTCTCATCTAGTGTTAATTTCATGCTTTGAAATAAGCTTCTCAGAGTACTTATAGAATCGTAGAAGGTTTTCTTGAGATCCTTGCGCATATTGCCGCTTTGATCTATCGTGTTCACTAATTTGTTCAGATCGTTCTCGAAGTTTTGGCTCGCCTCATCCGCCAAATTGCCGGCCTCATCTAGAGACCCTAACTGTCCTGGCCTATTCCTTTAGAGACTCTAAGTGTTTCGCCTTATTAATTTAGAGACATTAACTCTCCTGGCCAATTCCTATAGAGACTCTAAGAATTTCGCCTTATTAATTAAGAGACAATAACAGTCCTGGCCTATTCCTTTAGAGACTCTAAGAGTTTCGCCTTATTAATTTAGAGACTCTAACTGTCCTTGCCTATTCCTTTAGAGACTCTAAGAGTTTCGCCTTATTAATTTACAGACTCTAACTGTCCTGGCCTATCCCTTTAGAGACTCTAAGAGTTTCGCCTAATTAATTTAGAGACTCTAACTGTCCTGGCCTATACCTTTAGAGACTCTAAGAGTTTCGCCTTATTAATTTAGAGCCCCTAACGTTCCTGCACTATTCCTTTAGAGACTGAGACTTTCAGCTTATTAATTTAGAGACTCTAACGGTCCTGGCCTATTCCTTTAGAGACTGAGACTTTCGCCTTATTCATTTAGAGACCCTAACAGTCCTGGCCTATTCCTTTAGAGAGTCTGAGAGTTTCGGCTTATTAATTTAGAGACTCTAACTGTCCTGGCCTATTCCTTTAGAGACTGAGACTTTCGCCTTATTCATTTAGAGACCCTAACTGTCCTGGCCTATTCCTTTAGAGACTCTAAGAGTTTCGCCTTATTAATTTAGAGATTCTAACTGTCCTGGCCTATTCCTTTACAGACTCTAAGTGTTTCGCCTTATTAATTTAGAGACACTAACCCTGCTGGCCCATTACTATAGAGACTCTAAGAGTTCCGCCTTATTAATTTAGAGACTATAACAGACCTGGCCTATTCCTTTAGAGACCCTATAAGTTTCGCCTTAATATTTTAGAGACTCTAACGGTCCTGGCCTATACCTGTAGGCACTCTAAGAGATTCGCCTTATTAATATACAGACTCTAACTGTCCTGGCCTAATCCTTTAGAGACTCTAAGAGTTTCGCCTTATTAATTTAGAGAAACTAACTGTCCTGGCCTATTCTTTAGAGACTCTAAGAGTTTCGCCTTATTAGTTTAGAGACTCTAACAGTCCTGGCCTATTAATTTAGAGACTCTAAGTGTTTCGCCTTATTAATTTAGAGCCCCTAAATGTCCTGCACTATTCCTTTAGAGACTGAGACTTTCGCCTTATTAATTTAGAGTCTGTAACTGTCCTGGCCTATTTTTTAGAGACTCTAAGAGTTTCGCCGTATTAATTTGGAGACTGTAACACTACTGGCCTATTACTTTAGAGACTCTAAGAGTTTCTCTTTATTAATTTAGAGATTCTAAGTGTCCTGGCCTAATCCTTTAGAGACTCTAAGTGTTTCGCCTTATTAATTTAGAGACCCTAACTCTCCTGCCTATTCTTTTAGGGACTGTAAGAGTTTCACCTTATTAAATTAGAGACCCTAACAGTCCTGGCCTATTCCTTTAGAGACTCTAAGTGTTTCGCCTTATTAATATAGAGACTCTAACAGTCCTGGCATATTCCTTTAGAGACTCTAAGAGTTTCGCCTTATTAATATATAGACCCTAACACTCCTGCACTATTCCTTTAGAGACTGAGGCTTTCGCCTTATTCATTTAGAGACCCTAACTGTCCTGCAATATTCCTTTAGAGACTGAGTCTTTCGCCTTATAAATTTAGAGCCTCTAAATGTCCAGGCCTATTTCTTTAGAGACTCTAAGAGTTTTGACTTATTAATTTAGAGACCCTAACTGCCCTGCCCTATTCCTTTAGAGAATCTAAGAGTTTCGCGTTATTAATTTAGAGACCCTAATTGTCCTGGCCTATTCCTTTAGAGTCTCTAAGAGTCTCGCCTTATTAATTTAGAGACACTAACTGTGCTGGCGTATTTCTTTCGAGACTCTAACAGTTTCGGCTTATTAATTTAGAGACACTAAATGTCCTGGCATATTCCTTTAGAGAATCTAACAGTTTCGCCTTATTAATTTAGACACTCTAACTGTCCTGGCGTATCACTTTAGAGACTCTAAAGTTTTCGACTTAATAATTTAAAGACTCTAACTGTCCTGGCCTATTTCTTTAGAGACTGTATGAGTTTCGCCTTATTAAATTAGAGACTCTAACACTCTTGGCCTATATCTTTAGAGACTCTAAGTGTTTCGCTTTATTAATTTAGAGACCCTAACTGTCCTGGCCTATTCCTTTAGAGACTCTAAGTGTTTCGCCTTATTAATTTAGAGACACTAACTGTCCTGGCCTATACTTTTAGAGACTGTAAGAGTTTCGCCTTATTAATTTAGAGACCCTAACTGTCCTGGCCTATTATTTTAGAGACTCTAACATTTTCGCCTTATTCATATAGAGACTCTAACAGCCCTTGCCTATTTCTTTAGAGACTCTAAGATTTTCGCCTAATTAATTTAGAGACCTTAACTCTCCTGAACTATTCCCTGAGAGACTGAGGCTTTCGCCTTATTCATTTAGAGACCCTAACTGTCCTGCACTATTCCTTTAGAGACTGAGTCTTTCGCCTTATTAATGTGGAGTCTCTAAATTTTCTGGCCTATTCCTTTAGAGACTCTAAGAGTTTCGCCTTATTAATTTAGAGACTCTAACTGTCCTGGTCTATTCCTTTAGAGACTCTAAGAGACTCGCCTTATTAATTTATAGAACCTAACTGTCCTGGCCTATTGCTTTAGAGACTCTAAGAGTTTCGCCTTATTAATTTTGAGACTCTAATTGTCCTGGTATATTCCTTTAGAGTTTCTAAGAGTTTCGCCTTATTAATTTAGAGACACTAACTGTCTTGGCCTATTACTTTAGAGACTCTAAGTGTTTCGCCTTATTAATTTAGAGACTCTAACTGTCCTCGTCTATTCCTTTAGAGACTCTAAGATTGTCGCCTTATTAATTTAGGGACCCTAACACTCCTGGCCTATTCCTTTAGAGACTCAAAGTGTTTCGCCTTATTAATTTAGAGACAATAACTGTCCTGGCCTATTTTTTAGAGACTGTAAGAGTTTCGCCTTATTAATTTAGAGACTAACTGTCCTGGCCTATTCCTTTAGAGACTCTAAGTGTTTCGCCTTATTAATATAGAGACTCTAACAGTCCTGGCCTATTCCTTTAGAGACACTAAGAGTTTCGCCTTATTAATTTAGAGACCCTAACCCTCCTGCACTATTCCTTTAGAGACTGAGTCTTTCGCCTTATTAATTTAGAGACCCTAACTGTCCTGCACTATTCCTTTAGAGTCTGAGTCTTTCGCCTTATAAATTTAGAGTCTCTAACTGTCCTGGCCTAATTCTGTTGAGACTCTAAGTGTTTCGCCTTATAAATTTAGAGATTCTAACTGTCCTGGCCTATTATTTTAGAGACTCTAAGAGTTTCGCCTTATTAAATTAGAGACACTAATTGTCCTGGCCTATTCATTTAGAGTCTCTAAGACTTTCACATTATTAATTTAGAGACACTAACTGTCCTGGCCTAATCCTTTAGAGACTCTAAGTGTTTCGCCTTATTAATTTAGGGACACTAACTTTCCTGGCCTATTCCTTTAGAAACTCTAAGGGTTTCGCCTTATTAATTTAGAGAACCTAACTGTCCTGGCCTATTCCTTTAGAGACTCTAAGAGTTTCGCTTTATTAATTTAGAGAATCTAACTGTCCTGGCCTATAACTTTAGAGACTCTAAGAGTTTGGCCTTATTAATTTTCAGAATCTAACTTTCCTGGCCTATTCTTTTAGAGACACTAAGAGTTTCGCCTTATTAATTTAGAGACCCTAACTGTCCTGGCCTACTTCTTCAGAGACACTAAGAGTTTCGCCTTATTAATTTAGAGACTTTAACTATCCTGGCATAATCCTTTAGAGAATCTAACAGTTTCGCCTTATTAATTTAGAGACACTAACTGTCCTGGCGTATTACTTTAGGGACTCTAAGATTTTCGACTTAATAATTTAGAGACACTAACTGTCCTGGCCTATTCCTTTAGAGACTCTATGAGTTTCGCCTTCTTACTTTAGAGACACTAAAACTCCTGGCCTTTATTTTTAGAGACTCGAAGAGTTTCGCTTTATTAATTTAGAGACTCTAACTATCCTGGCCTATTCCTTTAGAGACTCTAAGTGTTTGGCCTTATTAATTTAGAGACACTATCTTTCCTGGCCTATTCATTTAGAGACTCTAAGAGTTTCGCCTTATTAATTTAGAGACCCTAACTGTCCTGGCCTATTCCTTTAGAGACTCTAAGTGTTTCGCCTTATTAATATAGAGACTCTAAGAGTCCTGGACTATTCCTTTAGAGAATCTAAGATTTTCGCCTTATTAATTTAGAGACCCTAACTCTCCTGCACAATTCCTTAAGAGACTGAGGCTTTCGCCTTTTTCATTTAGAGACCCTAACTGTCCTGCACTATTCCTTTAGAGACTGAGTCTTTCGCCTTATTAATGTAGAGTCTCTAACGGTTCTGGCCTATTTCTTTAGAGATTCTAAGTTTTTCGCCTTATTAATTTAGTGAAACTAACTGTCCTGGCCTATTCCTTTAGAGACTCTAAGAGATTCGACTTATTAATTTAGAGACACTAAATTTCCTGGCCTATTCCTTTAGAGACACTAAGAGTTTCGTCTTATTAATTTAGAAACACTAACCGTCCTGGCATATTCCTTTAGAGACTCTATGAGTTTCGCCTTAATAATTAAGAGACTCTAACTGTCTTGGTCTATTACTTTAGAGACTCTAAGATTTTCGCCTTCTTAATTTAGGAACTCTAACTGTCCTGCTCTATTCCTTTAGAAACTCTAAGAGTTTCGCCTTATTAATTTAGAGAATCTAACAGTCCTGGCCTATTCCTTTAGAGACTCTAAGAGTTTCGCTTTATTAATTTAGAGATCCTATATGTCCTGGCCTATATATTTAGAGACTCTAATAGTTTCGCCTTATTAATTTAGAGAATCTAACTGTCCTGGCCTACTACTTTAGAGACTCTAAGGGTTTCGCCTTATTAATTTAGAGGCTCTAACTGTCCTGGCCTATTACTTTAGAGACTCTAAGAATTCCGCCTTATTAATTTAGAGACACTAACTGTCCTGGCCTATTCCTTTAGAAACTCTAACAATTTCGCCTTATTAATTTAAAGACACTAACTCTCCTGCCGTATCACTTTAGAGACCCTAAGATCTTCGCCTTATTAAATTACAGAATCTAACTGTCCTGGCCTATTCCTTTAGAGACTCTATGAGCTTCGCCTTATTAAATGAGAGACCCTAACACTCCTGACCTATTTCTTTAGAGACTCTAAGAGTTTCGCTTTATTAATTTAGAGACTCTAAACCTCCTGGCCTATTCCTTTAGAGACTCTAAGTTTTTCGCCTTATTAATTTAGAGATTCTAACTGTGCTGGCCTATACTTTTAGAGACTCTAAGAGATTCGCCTTATTAATTTAAAGACTCTAACTGTCCTGGCCTATTCCTTTAGAGACTCTAAGAGTTTCGCCTTATTAATTTAGAGACTCAAAGTGTTCTGGCCTAATCCTTTACAGACTCTAAGAGTTTCGCCTTATTAATATAGAGACTCTAACTGTCCTGGCCTATTCCTTTAGAGACTCTAAAAGTTTCGCCTTATTAATTTAGGGACCTTAACTCTCCTGCACAATTCCTTTAGAGACTGACGCTTACGCCTTATTCATTTAGAGACCCTAACATTCCTGGCCTATTACTTTAGAGAGTCTAAGAGTTTCGCCTTATTAATTTAGAGACTCTAACTGTCCTGGCCTATTCCTTTAGAGACAATTGGTGTTTCGCCTTACTTATTAAGAGACTCTAAATAACTTGGCCTATTCCTTTAGAGACAAAGATATTCGCCTTATTAATTTAAAGAATCTAACAGTCCTGGCCAATTTCTTTAGAGACTATAAGCGTTTAGCCATATTAATTTAGAGGCTCTAACTGCCCTGGCCTATTCCTTTAGAGACTCTAATAGTTTCGCATGATTAATTTACAGACTCTAACTGTCCTGGCCTATTCCTTTAGAGACTCTAAATGTTTCGCCTTATTAATTTAGCGACTCTAACTGTCCTGGCCTATTTCTTTTGAGACTCTAAGTGTTTCGTCTTATTAATTTAGGGACTCTAACAGTCCTGGCCTATTCCTTTAGAGACTAAATGTTTCGCCTTATTAATTTAGAGCCCCTAACTGTCCTGCACTATTCCTTTAGAGACTGAGGCTTTCGCCTTATAATTTAGAGACCCTAACTGTTCTGGCCTATTGCTTTAGAGACTCTAAGTGTTTCGCCTTATTAATTTTGAGACTCTAACTGTCCTGGCCTATTCCTTTAGAGACTCTATGTGTTTCGCCTTATTAATTTAGAGACTCTAACAGTCCTGGCCTATTCCTTTAGAGACTCTAAGGCTTTTGCCTTATTAATTTAGAGAACTTAACTTTCCTGTCCTATTACTTTAGAGACTCTGAGAGTGTCGGTTTATTAACTTTGAGACCCTAATTGTCCTGGCCTATAACTTTAGAGACTCTAAGAGTTTAGCCTTATTAATTTTGAGAATCTAACTGTCCTGTCCTATTCCTTTAGAGACTCTAAGCGTTTCGCCTTATTAAATTAGACACTCTAACTCTCCTCGCCTGTTCCTTTAGAGACTCTGAAAGTTTCGCCTTATTAATTTAGAAAGTCTAATTGTCCTGGCCTATTCTTCTATGGGTTTCGCCTTATTAATTTAGAGACCCTAACACTCCTGCAATATTCCTTTAGAGACTGAGACTTTCGCCTTATTCATTTAGAGACCCTAAATGTCCTGGCCTATTCCTTTAGGGACTCCAAGAGTTTCGTCTTATTAAATTAGAGAATCTAAATCCCCTGGCCTATTCCTTTAGAGAATCTAAGAGTTTCGCCTTATTAATTTAGAGACTCTAACATTCCTGGCCTATTCCTTTAGAGACTCTAAGAGTTTCGCCTTTTTCATTTAGAGACTCTAACTTTCCTGGCCTATTCCTTTAGAGTCTCCAAGAATTTCGCCTTATTAATTTAGACTATAACTGTCCTGGCCTATTCCTTTAGAGACTCTAAGAGTTTCGCCTTATTAATTTAGAGACCCTAACTCTCCTGCACTATTTCTTTAGATAATTTGACTTTCGCCTTATTCATTTAGAGATCCTAACTGTCCTGGCCTATAACATTAGAGAATCTAAGGTTTTCGCCTTATTAATTTAGAGACCCTAACTGTCCTGGCCTATTCTTTAGAAACTCTAAAAATTTCGCCTTATTAATTTAGAGACACTCTCTGCCCTGGCCTATTCCTTTAGAGACTCAGAGTGTTTCGCCTTATTAATTTAGAGACAATAATTGTCCTGTCCTATACCTTTAGAGACTCTATCAGTTTCGCCTTATTAATTTAGAGATTCTAACTGTCCTGACCTATTCATTTAGAGACACTAAGATTTTCGCCTTAATAATTTAGAGTCTCTAATTCTCCGGGCCTATTCTTTTAGAGACTCTAAGAGTATCGCCTTATTAATTTAGAGACTCTAACTGTCCTGGCCTATTCCTTTAGAGACTCTAAGATTTTCGCCTTATTAATTTAGAGACTCTAACTGTCCTGGCCTATTCCTTTAGAGACTCTAAGAGTTTCGCCTTATTAATTTAGAGACTCTGACTGTCCTGGCCTATTCCTTTAGAGACTCTACTTGTTTCACCTTATTAATTAGAGACTCTCACTGTCCTGGCCTTTTCCTTTAGAGACGCTAAGAGTTTCGCCTTATTAATTTAGAGACTCTAACTGTCCTGGCCTATACACTTAGTGACTCTAAGTGTTTCGCCTTATTAATTTGGAGACTCTAAATGTCCTGGCCTATTCCTTTAGAGACTCTAAGTTTTTCGCCTTATTAATTTACAGAATCTAACTGTCCTGGCCTATCCCTTTAGAGACTCTAAGAGATTCGCCTTATTAATTTAGAGACTCTAACTGTCCTGTCCTATTCCTTTAGAGACACTAAGAGTTTCGTCTTTCTAATTTAGAGACTCTAACTGTCCTGGCCTATTCCTCTAGAGACTCTAATAGTTTCGCCTTATTAATTTAGAGCCCCTAACTGTCCTGCACTATTCCTTTAGAGACTGAGACTTTGCCTTATAAATTTAGAGTCTCTAACTCTCCTGGCCTATCTTTTAGAGACTCTAAGATTTTCGCCTTATTAATTTAGAGACTCTAACTGTCCTGGCCTATACCTTTAGAGACTCTAAGAGATTCGCCTTATTAATTTAGAGAACCTACCTGTCCTGGCCTATTCCTTTAGAGACTCTAAGATTTTCGCCTTATTAATTTAGAGACTCTAATTGGCTTGGCCTATTCCTTTATATACCCTAAGAGTTTCGCCTTACTAATTTAGAGACTCTAACTGTCCTGGCCTATTCCTTTAGAGGCTCTAAGGAATTCGCCTTATTAATTTATTGACTCTAACTTTCCTGGCCTTTTCCTTTAGAGACTCTATGTGCTTCGATTTATTAATTTAGAGAAACTAACTGTCCTGGCCTATAACTTTAGAGACTCTAAGAGTTTCGCCTCATTAATTTAGAGAATCTAACTCTCCTGGCCTTTTCGTTTAGAGACTCTAAGAATTTCGCCTTATTAATTTAGAGACTCTAACTGTCTTGGTCTCTTTCTTTAGAGACTCTAAGTGTTTGGCCTTATTATTTTAGAGACTCTAACTTTCCTGGCCTATTTCTTAGGGACTTTAACAGTTTCGCCTTATTAATTTAGAGACTCTAACTGTCCTGGCCTATTCCTTTAGAGACTCTAAGAATTTCGCCTTATTAATTTAGAGACTCTAACGATCCTGGCCTGTTCTTTTGGAGACTCTTAGTGTTTCGCCTTATTAATTTAGAGACTATAAATTTCCTGGCATATTTCTTTAGAGACTCTAAGAGTTACGCCTTATTAATTAGAGAATCAAACTGTACTGGCCTATAATTTTAGAGACTGTAAGAGTTTCGCCTTTTTAATTTAGAGACTCTAACGGTCCTGGTCTAATCTTTAGAGACTGAAAGTTTTTCGCGTTATTAATTTAGAGAAGCTAACTGCCTTGGCCTATACTTTAGAGAATCTACGTGTTTCGCCTTATTAATTTACAGACAATAACTTTCCTGGCCTATTCCTTTAGAGAATCTAAGAGTTTCGCCTTATTAATTTAGAGACACTAACTGTCCTGGCGTATTCCTTTAGAGACTCTAAAATTTTCGACTTATTAATTTGGAGACTCTAACTGTCCTGGCCTGTTCTTCAGAGACTCTTAGATTTTCGCCTTATTAATTTAGAGACTCTAACTCTCCTGGCCTATTCCTTTAGAGACTCTAAGTGTTTCGCCTTATTAAATTAGAGATACTAACTGTCCTGGCGTATTCCTTTGGAGACTCTAATATTTTCGCCTTATTATTTTGGAGACTCTAACTGTCCTGGCCTGTTCTTCAGAGACTCTAAAATTTTCGCCTTATTAAATTAGAGACTCTAACTCTCCTGGCCTATTCCTTTAGAGACTCTAAGTGTTTCACCTTATTAATTTAGAGACACTTACTGTCCTGGCCTAATACTTTGGAGACTCTAAGAATTTCGCCTTGTTAATTTAGAGACTCTAACTTTCCTGGCCTATTTCTTTAGAGACACTAAGAGTTTCGCCTTATTAATTTTGAGACTCTAATTGTCCTGGCATATTCCTTTAAAGAATCTAAGAGTTTCGCCTTATTAATTTAGAGTCTCTAACTGTCTTGGCCTATTCCTTTAGAGACTCTAAGATTTTCACCTTATTAATTTAGAGACTCCAACAGTCGTGGCCTATTAATTTAGAGACTCTAAGAGTTTCGTCTTATTAATTTAGAGACCCTAACTCTCCTGCACTAATCCTTTAGAGACTGAGACTTTCGACTTATTCATTTAGAGACCCTAACGGTCCTGGCCTATTCCTTTAGGGACTCTAAGTGCTTCGCCTTATTAATTTAGAGTTTTTAACTGTCCTGGCCTATCCCTTTAGAGACCCTAAGTGTTTCGCCTTATTAATTTAGAGACTCTAATACTCCTGGCCTATTCCTTTAGAGACTCTAAGAGTTTCGCATTATTTAATTCAGAGATCCTAACTACCTGGCCTATTCCTATAGAGAATCTAAGAGTTTCGCCTTAATTAATTAAGAGACACTAACTGTGCTGGTCTATTCGTTTAATGACGCTTTTCGCCTTATCCTTTAAAGACTCTAATTGTCCTGATCTATTCCTTTGGAGAATCCCATATTTTCACCTTATTTAATTTAGAGACTCTAACTGTCCTGGCCTATTCCTTTAGAGACTCCAAGGGTTCGGTATTTTCTTTTAGAGATTGTAACATTCGTGGCCTATTAGTTTAGAGACTCTAAGACTTTCGCCTTATTTAATTGAGAGACATGAAATATCCCGGCCTATTCCTTTAGAGACTCTAAGTATATCTCCTTATTAATTTAGAAACTAACTCTCCTGGCCTATTTTTTAGAGACCCAAAGTTTTCGCCTTATTAATTTGGATACTAAATGTCCTGGCCTATCCCTATAGAGACTCTAAGTGTTTAGCCTAATATTTAGAGACTCTATCTGTCCTGGCCTATTCCTTTAGAGACTCTAAGTATATCTCCTTGTTATATTGGAGACTAATTGTCCTGGCCTATTACTTTAGGGTCTCTAAGATTTTCACCTTATTAATTTAGAGACTATCTGACCTTGCATATTTTTTAGAGACTTCGCCTTTCGCCTTTTTAATGTAGAGACTAACTGTCTTGGCCTATTCCTTTAGAGAATCTAAGGGTTTCGCTTTATTCTTTTAGATACACTAATTGCCCTGGCTTATTTCTTTAGAGACTCTAAGATCTTCTTCCTTAATTATTTAGAGGCTAACTGTGCTGGCCTATTAGAGACTCTAAGTGATTCTGCTTATTAATTTAGGGACTCTACCTGTCCTGGCATATTCCTTTAGAGACTCTAAGTGTTTCTCCTTATTACTTTAGACACTAACTGTCCTGTCCTATTTCTTTATAGTCTCTAAGCGTTTCAACTTATTAATTTAGAGAATAACTGTCCTGGCCTATTAATTTAGAGAATTATAGTCTTTCGCCTTATTAATTTAGAGACTCTAACAGTCCTGTCCTATTACTTTAGAGACTCCTAGTGTTTTGCCTTATTAAATTTACAGACCCTAACTGTCCAGGCATATTCCTATCGTGAACGCAAGTGTTCCGCCTTATTTAAATTTGAGACTCTAACTAACCACGACTAATCTTTTCGAGGCCCCAAGCGAATCGCTTTATTAAATTTATAGATTCTAACTTTCCTGGCCTATGCTTTAGAGACACCAAGAGTTTCGACATATTTATTTTAGAGACATTAACTGTCCTGGCCTCTTCCTTTAGAGACTCACAGATTTTCGACTTATTTAATTTAGGACACTAACATTCCTGGCCAATTCTTTAGAGACACTAAGATTTTCGCCTTTTTTAATTTAGAGACCTTAACTCTCCTATCCTATTCCTTTAGACACTCCAAGAATTCGGTCTTATTCTTTTAGAGACTCTAACTCTCCAGTCTCATTCCTTTACAGACACCAAGAGTTTAGTCTTATATAATTTAGACACTCTAAAGTTCCTGTCCTATTCCTTTTGCGAATCCAAGTGTTTCCGCTTATTTAATTTAGAGACTCTAAGTTTCCTGGCCTATTCCTTTAGAGACACCAAGATTTTCGCCTTATTTAATTTAGAGACACCAACTGTCCTGGCCTATTCCTTTAGAGACCACAAAAGTTTCGCCTTATTCAACTTAGAGACTAACGGACCTGGCCTATCCATTTAGAGAATCTATTTGTTTCTCCCTATTAATTAACAGACTAAATGTCCAGGCATATTCATTTAGAGACACTAAGTGTCTCTTCTTATTAATTTAGAGACTAATTGTACTGGCCTATTCCTTCAGAGTTTCCAAGTGTTTTGCCTTATTTAATTGACAGACACTAACTTTCCTGGCCTGTTCTTTTAGTGCCTCTATATGTTTCTCCTTATTAATTTAGAGACTAACTGTCCTGGCCTATTCCTTTAGAGACCATAAGACGTTCGCGTTCTCAATTTAGAGGCTAACAGTCCTGGCATAATCCTTTAGAGTATCTAAGGTTTTCGCCTTATCCTTTTAGAGGCTCTAACGGGCCTGGCCTATTCTTTAGAGAATCTAAAAGATTCTCCTTATTAATTTAGAGACTATCTGTCGTGGCCTATTCCTTTAGAGACTCTAAGTGTTTCTCCTTATTAATTTAGAGACTAACTGTCCTGGCATAGTCCTTTAGAGACTCTAAGTTTATCGCCCTATTTTTTTAGAGGCTAACTGTCCTGGACTATACCTTTAGAGACTCCAAGTTTTTCGCCTTATACTTTTAGAGACACTAACTCTCCTGGACTATCCTTTTAGAGACACAAAATTTTCTCCCTATTAATTTAGAGACTAACACTCCTGGCTTATTCCTTTAGAGACTCTAAGATTTTCTCCTTATTAATTTAGCGAATAACTTCCCTGTCGAATTCCTTTAGAAACTCCAATTTTGTCGATAATTTAATTTAGATTCTATAACTGTCCTGGCCGATTACTTTTTAGACCTCAAGTATTTCGCCTTATTTAACATAGAGTCTCTAAATAACCTTACCTATTTCTTTAGGGACTCTAAGTTTATCGACTTATTTAATTTAGAGTCTCTAACTGTCCTGGCTTACTCGTTTAGAATCCACAAGTGTTTCGCCTTATTCAATGTAGAGACCCTTATATTCCTGGCCTATTCATTTAGAGACACCAAGTGTTACGCCTTATTTAAATTACAGACTCTAACTCACCTGGCATAATACTTTAGAGGCAACAAGGTTACTCCTTATTTTATTTAGAGACTCTAACAGTCCTGGCCTATTCCTTTAGAGACTCTAAGAATTTTGGCTTATTTAATTTAGATAAACTGATCTGGCCTATTCCTTTAGAGACCTCAATGTTTTTCGCCTTATTTAATTTAGAGTATTTGTCCTGCCCAATTTCGTTTGAGACTCTAAGTGTTTCGCCTTATTAATTTAGAGACTAACAGTCCTGGCCTATTACTTTAGAGCCTCCAAGGGTTTCGCCTTATTTAATTTAGAGTCTATAACTGTCTTGGCCTTTTCCTTTAGGGACACCAAATGTTTCCCCTTATTAAATTTAGAGACTCTAACTGTCCTGGCCTACTCCTTTAGAGACTCCAAGCCTTTCGTCTTATTTAATTTAGAGACACTAACTGTCCTGGCCTATTCATTTAGAGACTCCAAAATTTTCGCTTTATATAATTTAGATTTTCTAACTGTCCTGGCCTATTCCTTAAAGACAACAAATTTTTCTCCCTATTCTTTTTGAGACTCTATCTGTCCTGGAGTATTCCTTTAGAGAATCCATGAGTTTCGCCTTATTCAATTTAGAGACCCTAACTGTCCTGGCCTATTACTATAGAGACTCGAAGTGATTCGCCTTAGTATTTTAGAGACTCTAATAACCCTGGCCTATTGATTTAGAGAAACCTAGAATTTCGCCATATTTATTTAGATTCTCTAACTCTCCTGGCCTAATCCGTTAGAGATCCCAAGAACTTCGTCTTATTTAATTTAGAGACTCTAACACTCTTGGCTTATTTCTTTAGAGAATCCAAGAATTTCGTCTTATTTAATTTAGAGACTCTAAATGTCCTGGCCTATTCCTTTAGAGACAGCAAGTGTTTCGCCTTCATCTTTTAGAGACTCTAACAGTTCTGGCCTATTCGTTTAGAGACTCCAACAGTTTCGCCTCATTTAATATTGAGGCACTAAATAGCCTGGCCTATGCCTTTAAAGAATCCAAGGGTGTCGCTATATTTATATATGGCCTATTCCTTTACAATCACCAAGAGTTTCGCCTTATTTTGTTTAGAGACTCTAAATGTCCTGGCCTATTTCTTTAGAGACAACAAGTGTCTTGCCTTATTTAATTTAGAGAATCTAACTGTCCTGGCCTATTCCTTTAGAGACTATAAGAATTTCGCCATATTTAATTTAGAGACACTAATAGCCCTGACCTATTCCTTTAGAGACTCAAAGACTTTCGCCTAATTAAATTTAGAGACTCTAACTGCACTGGCCTCTTCCTTTATAGACACTTAGAAATTCGCCTTAATAATTTCCAGACTAATCTTCCTGGCCTATTCCTTTACAGAACCCAAGAATTTTGTCTTATTTAATTTAGAGACTAACTGTCCTGGCCTATTCCATAAGATACTCTAATTTTTTCGCTTTACTTATTTAGAGACTAACTCTCCTGGCCTATTCCTTTAGAGAAACTAAGTATTTCGACTTATCCTTTTAGAGATACTAATTGTCCTGGCCTATTCCTTCAGAGACGCTATGGGTTTCGCCTTTTTCTTTTAGAGAACCCAACTGTCCAGGCCTTTTCCTTTAGATACTCTATGAGACTATGCTTTTTAATTTAGAGTCTAAATGTCCTGGTCTATTCCATTAGAGACTCTAAGATATTCGCCTCATTAATTTAGAGACTAACTGTCCTGGTTTATTCGTTTAGAGACACCAAGATTTTCCTTTATAATTTAGAGACACTGACTGTCCTGGCCTATACATTTAGAGACTCCAAAGGTTTGCCTTATTTCATTTAATGTATCTAACTCTCCTGGCCTATTCCTTTAGAGACTCCAAGAGTTTCGCCTTATTTAATTTAGAGAGACTAAGTGTCTTGTACTATTCCTTTAGGGTCTGTATGAGTTTCGCCTTATTAATTTAGAGAACAACACTCCTGGCCTATTCTTTTACAGACACCAAGAGTTTCGCCTTATTTAATTTAGAGCCTCTAACTATCCTGGCCTTTTCCTTTATAGACTCCTAGAGTTTCGCCTTATTTAATTTAAGACACCAAATGTACTGGCCTATTTCTTTAGAGACACCAAGTGTTTCGCCTTATTTAATTTAGAGTCACTAACTGTCCTGGCCTCTTCCTTTAGGGACTCCAAGATTTACGGCTTATTTAATTTCGAGACACTAACTGTCATTGCCTATTACTTTAGAGACAATAAGTTTTTCGCATTATCCCTTAAGAGATTCTAAATATCCTGGCCTATACCTTTAGAGACTCTAAGTGTTTCGCCTTATTCTATTTGAGACCCTAATATTCCTGGCCTATTACTTTAGAGACTCAATATGTTTCGCCCTATTTAATTTAGAGATTCTAACTGTCCTGGCCTATTCCCTTAGAGGCAATAAGGGTTTCGCCTTATTTTTTAGAGACTCTAACTCTGTTGGCCTATTCCTTTAGAGACACCATAATTTTCGCCATATTTAATTTAGAGACTCTAACTGTCTTGGCCTATTACTTTAGAGGCACTAAGGGTTCCGCCTTACTTAGTTCAGAGATTCTATCTGTCCTGGCCTAATCCTTTAAAGACTCTAAGTGTTTCGCCTTATGTAATATAGAGATTCTTACTGTCCTGGCCTATTACTTTAGAGACACTAAGTGTTTCGCCTTATTTAATTTATTGTTTATAAATGTCCTGGCCTATTCGTTTAGAGATTCTAAGTGTTTTTCCTTATTTTATTTAGAGCTTCTAACTGTCCTGGCCTATTCCTTTAGAGACAACAAGAGTTTCGCCTTATTTAATTTAGAGGCTCTAACTGTCCTGTCCTATTTCTTTAGAGACTCCAAGAGTTTCGCCTTATATAATTTAGAGACAATAAGTGTCTTGGCCTATTCCTTTAATGACTCTAAGCGTTTCGTCTTATCCTTTTAGAGACTCTAACTGTTCTGGCCTATTCCTTGAGAGAAACCAAGTGTTTCGCATTATTTAATTTAGAGACCCTAACTGTCCTGTCCTATTCCTTTAGAGACTCCAAGGGTTCGACTTACTCTTTTAGAGGCTGTAACAGTCTTGACCTATTTCTTTAGAGACTCCAAGAGTTTCGCCTTATTATTTGAGACACTAAATGTCCTGGCCTAATCCTTTAGAGGCTCTAAGAGTGTCTGCTTATTAATTAAGGAACTAACTGTCCTGTCCTTTTCTTTTAGAGACTCAAAGTGTTTCGCCACATTAATTCAGAGACGCTAAGTGTTTCGCCTTATTTTTTAGAGACTCTAACTCTCCTGGCCTATTTCTTTAGAGACTCTAAAATTATCTCCTCATTAATTTAGAGACTAAATTTCCTGGCCTATTCCTACAGAGACTCTAAGTGTTTCGACTTATTAATTTAGAGATTAACTCTCCTTGCCTATTCCTTTAGAGTCTCAAAGTTTTTCGACTTATTAATTTAGAGACTAACTGTCCTGGCCTATTCCTTTAGAGGCTCTAAGTATTTCGCCTTGTTCCTTTAGAGACACTAATATTCCTGGCGTAATACGTTAGAGGTTCTAAGTGTTTCTCCTTATCAATTTAGAGACTCACTGTCCTGGCCTATTACTTTAGAGACTCTAAGTGTTTCTCGTCATTAATTTAGGGACTCTAACATTCCTGGCCTATTGCTTTAGAAACTCTAAATATTTATTCTTATTTATTTAGAGACTAAATATCTTGGCCTATTTATTAGAGACTCTAAGATTTTCAACTTATTAATTTAGAGAATAACTGTCCTGGCCTATTCTTTTAGAGAATCCTATAGCTTCGCCTTATTTAATTTAGAGACTCTAACTGTCATGGCCTATTACTTTAGGTCTCCAAGATTTACGACTTATTTTTTAGACACTCTAAATTTCCTGGCCTATTCCTTTAGAAATTCTAAGTGTTTCGACTTAATAATATAGAGACTAACTGTCCTGGCCCATTTGTTTATAGACTATAAGTGTTTCGTTTCATTAATTTAGAGTCTAACACTCCTGGCCTGTTTCTTTAGAGTCTCTAAGTGTTTCGCCTTATTAATTTAGAGGCTTAATGTCCTGGCCTATTCCTTTAGAGACCACAAGTGTTTCGCGTTATTGAATTTAGACGCTCTAACTTTACTGGCCTATTCCTTTAGAGATACCAAAATTTTCGCCTTATTCTTATAGAGACCAAAACTGTCCTGGCCTATTCTTTTAAAGACACCAAAAGTTTCATCTTATTACATTTTCTGACTCTAACTGTACTGGAGTATTCCTTTAGAGAAACCAAGAATATCACCATATATAATTTATAGATTTTAAGTGTCCTGGCCTAATAATTTAGAGACAAATAGAGTTTCGCCTTATTTAATTTAAAGACTCTAACTGTCCTGGCCAATTCCTTTAGAGACTCTAATAGTTTCGCCTTATTTAATTTAGAGTCCTAGCCTGTCCTGGCCTATTCCTTTGCAGATTCCATGTGTTTCGCCTTATTTAATTTAGGGACTGTAACAGACCTGGCCCCTTCCTTTAGAATATCTATGTGTTTCTCCCTATTAATTTAGAGACAAAAAGTCCAGGCATATTCATTTAGAGCCTCTAAGTGTTTCTCCTTATTAATTTTGAGGCTAAATATCCAGGCCTAATACTTATTTAATTGAGAGGCACTAACAGTCCTGGCTTACTTCTTTAGAGAATCTAAGTGTTTCTCCTTATTCTTTTAGAGAATAACTGTCCTGGCCTATTTCTTAGGAAACCCTAAGTATTTCGCCTTATTAATTTAAAGACTAACACTCATGGCCTATTCCTTTAGAGACTGTAAGAGTTTCGCTTTATTCTTTTAGAGAATCTAACTTTGCTCTCCTATTCCTTTAGAGACTACAAGAAATATTCCTTATTAATTTAGAGACTAAACCTCCTGGCCTATTTCTTTAGAAAATCTAAGTTTTTCTCCTTATTAAATTAGAGACTAAATCTCCTGGCATATTTCTTTAGAGATTCTTAGATTTTCGCCCTATTATTTTAGAGACTAACTGTCTTGGCCTATTCCTTTAGAGACTGCAAGTATTTCGACTTATTCTTTTAGAGACACTAAATGTCCTGGCCTATTACTTTAGAGGCTCTAAGTGTTTCTCCTTATTATTTTAGAGATTAGCTGTCCTGCCCTATCCCTTTAGAGTCTCTAAGTGTTTTTCCTTATTAATTTAGAGACTAACAGTCCTTTCCTATTCCTTTAGAAACTCAAAGAGATTAATTATTTAATTTATAGACTATACCATTCCTGGACTATAATTCTAGAGACTCCAAGACTTTCGCCTTATTTAATTTAGAGACTCCAATTATCTTGGCCTAACACTTTAGGGACTATAATAGTTTCGACTTATATAATTTAGAGACTCTAACTGTCTTGGCCTATTCCTTTAGAGAATTCAAGTGTTTCGCCTTATTTAATTTAGAGACACTAACTGTCCTGGCCTATTCCTTTAGAGACTTCAAGAGATTCGTCTTATTTAAATTTGAGACACTAACTGTCCTGGCCTATTAATTTAGAGACACCAAGTGTTCCCCTTATTTAATTTAGAGACTCTAAATGCCCTGGCCTATAACTTTAGATACATTAAGTGTTTCGCCTTATTTAATTTAGAGACCCTCACTGATCTGGCCTATACCTTTATAGACTTCAAAGTATTTCGCCTTGTTTAATTTAGAGTCTCTACATTTCCTGGCCTATTCCTTTAGAGACTCTAAGTGTTTCGCCTTATTAATTTAGATACTAACTCTCCAGTCCTATTTCTTTTTAGACTCTAAGTGTTTCGCCTTATTAATTTACAGACTTACTGTCCTGGCCAATTCCTTTAGAGAAAACAAGTGTTTCTTCTTAATTAATTTAGAGACTATAACAATCCTGGCCTTATTTAATTTAGAGACTCTAACTGTCCTGGCCTTTTCATTTAGAGGCCCCAATAGTTTCGCCTTATATAATTTAGAGATTCTAACTCTCTTGTACTATTCCTTTAGAGACTCAAAGGTTTTCGCCTTATTCGTTTACAGACTCTAACTGTCCTGGCGTATTCCTTTAGAGAATCAAAGTATTTCGCCTTATTTAATTTAGAGACTGTAACTCTCCTGGCCTATTACTTTAGAGACACCAAGATTTTCGCCTTATTCTTTAGAGATCCTAACAGTCCTGGCCTGTTCATTTAGAGACACAAAGAGTTTCGCCATATTTTATTTAGAGTCTCTATTTGTCCTGGCCTATTCTGTTAAAGTCTCCAAGAGTTACGCCTTATTTAATTTAGAGACCATATCTATCCTGGCCTATTCCTATAGAGACTCCAAGTCTTTCGCCTTATACTTTTACAGACTCTAACAGTCCTGGTTTTATCCTTTAGAGACCCCAAGAGTTTCGCCTTATTTAATTTAGAGACACTAACGCCCTTGGCCTATTTCTTTTAAGACTTCAAGTGTTCCGCTTTATTATATTTAGAGACCCTAACTGCCCTGGCCTATCCCTTTTGAGACTCCAAGTGTTTCGCCTTAATCTTTAGAGACTGTAATTGTCCTGGCCTTTTCCTTTAGAGATACCAAGAGTTTCGCCTTATTTAATTTAGAGACACTAAATGTCCTTGCCTATTTCTTTAGAGACAGCAAGATTTTCGCCTTATTTATTTTAGAGACACTATCTGTCCGGGCTTATTCCTTTAGAGACCCCAAGCGTTTCGCCTTATTTAATTTAGAGACTCTAACAGCCCTGGTCTTTTCTTTAGAGACTATAAAATTTTGCCATATTCAATTTAGAGACTATAACTGTCCTGGCCTATTCCTTTAGAGACTTCAAGTGTTTAGTCTTATTTAATTTAGGGACTCTAACTGTCCTGGACTATTCATTTAGTGACTCCAAGTGTTTCGCCAAATACTTTTAGAGTCTCTAACTATCCTGGCCTATTCCTTTAGAGACAACAAGAGTTTCGCCTTATTTAATTTAGAGACTCTACCTGTCCTGGCCTATTCCTTTAGAGTCTCTAAGAGTTTCGCCTTATTCAATTTATAGACTCTAACTGACCTGGCCTATTACTTTAGAGACCCCAAGAATTTCGTCTTATATAATTTAGACATTCTAACTGTCCTGGCCTATTCCTTTACAGACTCCAAGTGTTTCGCCTTATTTAATTTGGAGTCTCTAACTGCCCTTGCCTATTCCTATAGAGACACCATGATTTTCGCCTTATTTAATTTAGAAACACTAACTGACCTGGACTATTCCTTTAGAGACCACAATAGACTCGCCTTCTTTAATTTAGACACTCTAACTGTCCTGGCCTATTCCATTTACAGACCCCAAGTGTTTCGTCTTATTTAATTTACAGACACTAACATTCCTGGCCTATTGCTTTAGAGAATCCAAGAGTTTCGCCTTATTAAATTTAGATACACTAAGAGCCCTGGGCTCTTACTTTGGAGACTCCAAGTTATTCGCCTTATTCTATTAGAGACTCTAACTGTCCTGGCCTATTCCTTTAGAGACTCCAAGAGTCTTGCCTTATTTAATTTAGACACTGTAAATGTCCTGGCCTATTCCTTTAGAGTTTCCAAGTATTTCGCCTTATTTAATTTAGAGACTGTAACTCGCCTGACCTATTCCTTTAGAGACTCCAAGAGTTCGCCTTATTTAATGTAGAGACTCAAACAGTCCTGGCCTATTCCGTTAGAGACTCCAAAACTCTCGCCTTATTCTTTTAGATACTCTAACTCTCCTGGCCTATTACTTTACTGAACCCAAGTGTTTCGCCTCATTTAATTTAGAGACTCTAACTGTACTGGCCTATTCTTTAGATACTCCAAGAATTTCGCCATTTTTAATTTAGAGACTCCAACCCTCCTGGCCTATTCCTTTAGAGAATCCAAGAGTTTCGCCTTATTTAATTTAGAGTCTCTAGCATTCCTGGCCTATATCTTTAGAGACACCAAGTTTTTCGCCATAATTTTTAGAGGCTCTAACTGTCCTGGCCTATTCCTTTAGGGATAAGAAGTGTTTCGCCTTATTTAATTTATAGACTCAAACAGTTCTGGCCTATTACTTTAGAGGACCCAAGGTTATCGCCTTATTTAATTTAGAGACTCTAACTGTCCTGGCCTCTTCCTTTAGAGACCACAAGAATTTCGCCTTATTCTCTTAGAGACTCTAATTTTCCTGGCCTATTCCTTTAGATACGCCAATTGTTTCGCCTTATTTCATTTAGAGACCCTAACTGTCATGGCCTTTTCATTTAGAGTCTTCATGTGTTTCGTCTTATTTAATTTAGATTCCCTGCCTTGTCCTATTCTTTTAGAGACACCAAGATTTTCGACTCATCCTTTTAAAGACTATAAATGTTCTGGCTAATTCCTTTAGAGACGCTAAGTGTTTCGCATTATACTTTTAGAGACTCTAACTGTACCGGCCTCTTCTTTTAGAGGATCCAATTGTTTCTCCTTATTTATTTAGAGACTAATTTTCCTGGCCTATTAATTTAGATATTCTTAAGAGTTTCTACTTATTAATTTAGAGACTAACTCTCCTGGCCTATCCCTTTAGAGACTCTAAGACTTTCGCCTTATTATTTTAGAGACTAACTGTCCTGGCCTATATATTTAGAGTCTCTAAGTTTTTCGACTTATTCTTTTAGAGACACTAACACTCCTAGCCTATTAATTTAGAGACTCTAAGTGTTTTTCCTTATTAATTTAGAGACTAACTGTCCTGGCCTATTCTTTAGAGACTAAGATTTTCTCCTTATATATTTATAAAATAACTGTCCTCTTCTATTTCTTTAGGGACTCTAAGATTTTCGACATATTTAATTTAGAGGCTCTAACTTACGTGACCTATTACGTTATGGATTCTAAAGGCTCCGCCTTATTTAATTTAGCCTCTCCAACTGTCCTGGCCTCTTCGTTTAGAGATTCCAAGAATTTCGCCTTATTTAATTTATAGACTCTAACTGTACTGGCCTATTTCTTTAGAGACTCCATGAATTTCGCCTTGTTCAATTTAGAGACTCTCACTGTCCTGGCCTATTTCTTAAGGGACTCCAAGTTTTTCGCCTAATTTAATTTACAAACTCTAACTGATTGTGGCCTATTACTTTAGAGACCTCAAAGTGTTACGCCTTATTTAATTTAGAGACTCTAAATGTCGTGGCCTATTCCTTTAGAGACTGTAAGGGTTTCGTTTTATTAATTTAGTTACTAACTCTCGTGGCCAATGTCTTTTGAGACTCTAAGTGTTTCGCCTTATTAATTTAGAGTCTAACTGTACTGGCCTATTCCTTTAGAGATTCCAAGTGTTCCGCCTCATTTAATTTACAGTCTATAACTGTCCTGGCCTATTCCTTTAGAGACTACAAGTGTTTCTCCTTAATAAATTTAGAGACTCTAACAATCCTGGTCAATTCCTTTAGGGAATTCAAGACTTTCGCCCTACTTAATTTATAGAATCTAACTGTCCCGGCCTATTCATTTAGAGACTCCAAGTGGTTCGCCTTATATATTTTTGAGATTCTGTCCTAGCCTATACAATTAGAATCTCCAAGTTTTTCGCCTTATAATTTTAGAGACACTAACTGTCCTGGCGTATTCCTTTAGAGAATACAATAATTTCGCCTTATATAATTTAGAGACTCTAACTGTCCTGGCCTATTACTTTAGAGTCTCCAAGTGTTTCGCCTAATTTTTAGAGACTCTAACTGTCCTGGCCTATTCATTTGAGATTCCAAGAGTTTCGCCATATCTTATTTAGAGTCTCTAACTGTCCTGGCCTATTACTTTAGAGACCCCATTTTTTTCGCCTCGTTTAATTTAGAGACTGTAACTGTCCTGGCCTATTGCATAGAGACTCCAAGTGTTTCACCTTATTCCTTTAGTGACACTAACTGTCCTGGCCTCTTCATTTGGAGACAAAAGTTTTTCGCCTTCCTTAATTTTGAGACTCTAACGGTCCAGGCCTATTCCTTTAGAGACAAAATAATTTCGCCTTATTGAATTTAGAGACTCTAACAGTCCTGGCCTATTCCTTTAGAAACTCCGAGAGTTTCGTTTTATTTAATTTAAAGACTCTAAATTTCCTGAACTATTTCTTTAGAGCCTCCATTTTTTCGCCTTATTCTTTTAGAGACTCCAATAGTCTTGGCATATTCCTTTAGAAACTCCAAGAGTTTCGCCTTATTTGATTTAGATACTATAACTGTCCTGACCAAATCCTTTAGACACTCCTAGATTTTCGCCTTATTCTCTTAGAGACTGTAGTTGTCCTGGCCTATTCCTTTAGAGAATCCAAGTATATCGCCTTATTTAATTTAGGGACTTTAAGTGCCCTGGCTTTTTCCTTTAGGGACACCAATTGTTTCGCCTTATTTAATTTTGAGACTCACTCTGTCCTGGCCTATTCCTTTAGAGACAACAAGAGTTTCGCCTTATTTAATTTTGACACTCTAAGTGTCCTGGCCTATTCCTGTAGAGACCCCAAGTGTTTCGCCTTACTTAATTTAGAGACTGTAACTCGCTAGGCCTATTACTTTAGAGAATCCAAAAGTTTCGCCTTATTTAATTTAGAGTTTTTAACTGTCCTGGCTTATTCCTTTAGAGACTCCAAAGTTTTTCGCCTTATTCTTTTAGAGATACTAACAATTCTGTCCTATTCGTTTAGACACCAAGAGGTTCGCATTATTCTTTTAGAGACTCTAACCGCCCTGGCCTCTTCCTTTAGAGACACCAAGATTTTCGCCTTCTTTTATTTAGAGACTCTAACTGTCCTGGCATATTCCTATAGAGAAAATATTAGTTTCGCCTTATTTAATTTAAAGACTCTAACTCTCCTGGCCTTTTCCTTTAGAGAACCCAAGTGTTTTGCCTTATTTAATTTAGAGTCTCTAACAGTCCTGGTCTATTCCTTTAGAGGCTCCAAGTGTTTCGCCTTACTTTTTAGAGACCCTAAGTGTCCTGGCCTATTCCTCTAGAGACACGAAGTGTTACGCCTTATTTAATTTAGAGACTCTAACTGTCCTGGCCTATTCCTTTTGGGAAACCAAGCGTTTCGCCTTATTTAATTTAGAGACTCTAACTATCCTGGCTTAGTCCCGTAGAGACCACAAGGGTTTCGCCTTATTCTCTTAGAGACTCTAACTGTCCTAGCCTATTGCTTTAGAGAAGACAAGATTTTCTCCTAATTTAATTTAGAGACTCTAACTCTCCTGGTCTATTCCTTTAGAGACTCCAAGTTTTTCGCCTTATTTAATTTAGGGACTCTAACTTTGCTGGCCTATTACTTTAGAGATTCCAAGATTTTCGCCTTATTTAATTTTGGGACACTCTCTTGGCCTATTCCTTTAGAGACTCCTAGATTTTCGCCTTATTTACTTTAGAGAATAACTGTCCTGGCCTATTCCTTTAGAGTCTCTAATGGTTTATCCTTATTAATTTAAAGGGTATCTTTCCTGGCATATTCCTTTGGAGAATGTAAGTGTTCCTCCTTATTAATTTAGATACTAACAGTCCTGGCCTATTTCTTTAGACAATCCAAGTGTTTTGCCTTATTTAATTGAGAGACATTAACTCTCTTCGCCTATTCCTTTAGAGAATCTAAGAGTTTCTCTTTATTAATTTAGAGACTATCTGTCATGGCCTATTACTTTAGAGTGTCTAAGAGTTTCTCCTTTTTAAACTACAGACTAACTCTCCTGGCATATTAATTTAGAGACTCTAAGATTTTCGACCTATTATTTTAGAGACTAAATGTCCTGGCCTATTCCTTTAGAGACTCCACGTTTTTCGTCTTATTCCTTTAAAGAGACACTAACTGTACTGGTCTATTCCTTAGAGACTCTACCTGTTTCTCCTTATTAATTTAGAGACTAATTGTCCTGGCCTATTTCTTTAGAGACTCTAAGAGTTTCTCATTATTAATTTAGAGACTAATTGTCCTGTCCTATTCCTATAGAAATTCCAAGAGATTCGAATATTTAATTTGGGGACTATAACTGTCCTGGCCTATTACTTTAGAGATCCCAAATATTTGGCCTTATTTAATTTAGAGACTCTAACTGTCCTGGCCTATTTCTTTAGGGACCCTAAGTGTTTCGCCTTATTTAATTTAGAGACTCTACCTGTCCTGGCCTATTCCTTTAGAGAGTCCAAGTTTTTCGCCTTATTTAATTTAGAGTCTTTAACTGTCCTGGTCTCTTCCTTTAGAGGCACCAAGTTTTTCGCCTTATTTAAATTGGAGACTCTAACTGTCCTGGCCTATTCCTTTAGAGACACCTAGAGTTTCGCCTTATTTAATTTAGAGACCCTTACTGTCTTGGCCTATTACTTTAAAGACTCTAAGAGTTTCGCCTTATTTAATTTAGAGACTCTAACTGATCTGGGCTATTGCATTAGAGACTTCATAGAGTTTAACCTTATTTAATTTAGAGACCCTAATTTTCCTGGCCTATTCCTTTAGAGACCCTAAGAGTTTCGCCTTATTAATTTAGAGACCCCAAGCATATTGCAATATTAGTTGAGAGACACTAACTTTCCTGGCCTATTCTTTTAGAACCTCTAAGAGATCCTCTTTATTAATTTAGAGACTAACACTCCTGGACTATTCCTTTAGAGACTGTAAGAGTTTCGCCTTATTATTTTAGAGGCTCAAATTGTCCTGGTCTATTTATTTAGAGACTTTAAGTGTTTCTCCTTATTATTTTGAGGATAAATTTACAGGCCTATTCCTTTAGAGACACTAAGCGTTCTCCTTACTAAATTAGAGACTAACTTTCCTGTCATATTACAATAGAGACTCAAAGATTTTCGCCCTATTATTTCAGAGACTAACTTTCCTGGCCTTTTCCTTTAGAGATTACAAGTTTTTCGCCCTATTCTTTTAGAGACACTAACTGTCCTGGCCTATTCCTTTGGAGACTCTAAGAGATTCTCTCTACAACTTTAGAGAATAAATTTCCTGTCCTATTCATTTAGAAAATCCAAGATAATCGATTATTTAATATAGAGACTATAAGTACCCTATCCTATTTCATTAGGCACTCTAAGAATTACGCGTTATTTAATTTAGAGATTCTAACTGTCCTGGCCTATTCCATTGGGACACCAAGGATTTCGCCTTATTTAATTTAGAGACTCTAACTGTCCTGGCCTATTACTTTAGGGACACTATGAACTCCGCCTTATTTAATTTAGAGTTTCTAACTGTCCTGGCCTATTCCTTTACAGAATCCAAGCGTTTCGCCTTATTTTAATTAGAGACTCTAACTGTCCTGGCCTATTTCTTTAGAGACACAAATTGTTTCGCCTTATTTAATTTAGAGACTCTAACTGAACTGGCCTATTGCTTTAGAGACTTCAATTAGTTTCGCCTTATTTAATTTAGAGCCTCTAACTGTTTTTGCCTATTTCTTTGAGACTCTACTTATTTATTTATAGATTAACAGTCCTGGCCTATTACTTTTGAGACCCTAAGGATTTCGCCTTATTAATTTAGAGACTAACTGTCCTGGCATATTCGTTTAGAGACTCTAAGTGTTTGGCCTTATTCTTTTAGAGACTCTAACAGTCCTTGCCTACTCCTTTAGAGGCTCTAAGAGTTTCTCCTTATTAATTTAGAGACTAATTGTCCTGGCCTATTACTTTTCGTTTAGAGACTCTAAGTGTTTGGCATTATTCTTTTAGAGACTCTAACAGTCCTTGCCTACTCCTTTAGAGGCTCTAAGCTTTCTCCTTATTAATTTAGAGACTAACTGTCCTGGCCTATTCCTTTAGATACTCTAATATTTCGCCTTATTATTTTAGAGACTAACTGTCCTGGCCTATTCCTTTACAGACCCTAAGCTTTTCGCCTTATACTTTTAGAGAAACTAACTGCCCTGGCCTATACCTTTAGGGACAATAAGAGTTTCTCCTTATTAATTAAGAGACTAACTCTCCTGGCCTATCCCTTTAGAGACTCTATGTGGTCCTCTTTATTAATTTAAGTCTAACTCTCTGGTCAATTAATTTAGAGACTCTAAGAATATATCCTTAGTAATTTAGAAACTAACTGTCCTGGCCTATTCCTTTAGAGACCCCAAGAGTTTCGCCTTATTTAATTTAGAGACCCTGTCTTCGCCTATTTCTTTAGGGACACTAAGAATTTCGTCTTATTTAATTTAGAGACTCTAACTGTCGTTGCCTATTACTTTAGGGACTCTAAGAGTTTCGCCTTATTTAATTTTGAGGCTCTAAGTGTCCTGGCCTATTCCTTTAGAGACTCTAAGAATTTCGCCTTATTTAATTTAGAGACTCCCTCTGTCCTGGCCTATTCCTTTAGAGACTCAATGATTTCCGCCTTATTTAATTTAGAGAATCTAACGGTCCTTGCCTATTCCTTTAGAGACTCTGAGTCTTTCGACTTATTAAACTAGACTCTAGCAGCCTTGGCCTATTCCTTAAGAGACTCAAAATTTTTCGCTTTATTTAATTTAGAAACTCTAATTATTCTGTCCTATTACTTTAGAGATTCCAAGAGTTTCGCCTTGTTTAATTTAGAGACTCTAACTGTCCTGACCTATTCCTTTAGGGACTCTAAGTGTTTCGCCTTATTTTAATTAGAGACTGTAACTTACCTGGTCTATTCCTTTGGAGAGACAAAGTGTTTCGCCTTATTTAATTTAGAGACTTCAACTGTCCTGGCCTATTCCTTTAGAGACTCCGTTTCTCCTTATTAATTTAGAAACTATCTGTCCTGTCCTATTCCTATAGAAACACCAAGTGTTTCGATTATTATATTTAGAGTCTATAACTGTCCTGGCCTATTACATTTGGCACTCTAAGAATTACGCCTTATTTAGTTTACGGACTCTAACAGTCCTGGCCTATTACTTTAGAGACTCCAAGTGTTTCGCCTTATTTAATTTAGAGACTCCATGTGTCCTGGCCTATTTCTTTAGGGAAACTTAGAATTTCGCCTTATGTAATTTAGAGACTAACTGTTTTGGCCTATTTCTTTAGAGACACCAAAAAATTCGCCTTATTTAATTTAGAGACTCTTACTGTCCTGGCCTATTCCTTTAGAGGCACCAAGTTTTTCGCCTTATTCAAATTAGAGACTCTAACAGTTCTGGCCTATTCCTTTAGAGACACCAAGAGTTTCGCTTTATTTAATTATGAGACTCTAATTGTCCTGACCTTTTCCTTTAGAGACTCTAAGAGTTTCGCCTTATTAATTTAGATGCTAACTGTCCTGGCCTATTTCTTTTGAGACTCTAAGTTTTCGCCTTATTAATTTAGAGAATAAATGTCCTGGCCTGTTCCTTCAGAGACAACCAGTGTTTCGCCTTATTAAATTTAGGGACAATAACTGTCCTGGCCTATTCCTTTAGAGACTCCAAGAATTTCTCCTTATTAAATTTAGAGACTTTAACTTTCCAGGCCTATTCCTATAGAGCCACCAAAGTTTTCGCCTTATTTAATATAGAGACACTAACAGTTCTGGCCTATTCATTTAGAGACTCCAATAGTTTCGTCTTATATAATTTAGAGATTCTAACTGTCCTGGCCTATTCCTTTAGAGACACCTAATTTTTCGCCTTATTCTTTTAGAGACTCTAACTGTCCTGGCTTATTCCTTTAGAGAAACCAAGAGTTTCGCCTTAATTAATTTAGAGAATTTAACTGTCCTGGGCTAATTCTTTTGTGTTTCTAAGTGTTTCTACTTATTAGTTTATAGGCTAACATTCTTGGCCTATTCCTTTAGATAACCTAAGAATTTCCCCAAATTAATTTAGAGTCTAACTGTCCTGGCCTATTTGTTTAGAGACTCTAAGTGTTTCGCCTTATTCTTTTAGAGACTTTAATTGTCCTGGCCTACTTTTTTAGAGGCTCTAAGATATTTTCCTTAATAATTTAGAGACTAATTTTACTGGCCTATTCCTTTAGAGAATCTAATTGTATCTCCTTATTAATTTAGAGCCTGACTGTCCTGGCCTATTACTTTAGACTCCAAGTGTTTCGTCTTCATTAATTTAGATACTCTAACAGTCCTGGACTATTCCTTTATTGACACCATGTTTCTCGCCTTATTCTTTTAGAGACTCTAACTGACCTGGCTTATAACTTTAGAGAATCCAAGAGTTTTGTCTTACTTAATTGAGAGGCTCTAACTGTCCTGGCCTATTCCATTAGAGTCTCCAAGTGTTTCGCCTTATACATTTGGAGACTCTAACAGTCCTGGTCTATTCCATTAGAGACCCCAAGATTTTCGCCTTATTTATTTTAGACTCCCTGTCTTGGCTTATTCCTTTAAAGACTCCAAGATTTTCGCCTTATTTAATTTGGAGACGCAAACTGTCCTGGCCTGTACCTTTACAGACCCCAAGATTTTCGCCTAATTCTTTTAGAGACTCTAACTCTCCTGGCCTATTCCTTTAGAGAATCCAAGTGTTTCGCCTTATTTAATTTAGAGACTAAATAACCTGGCCTATTCCTTTAGAGACTCCAAAGTTATGGCCTTATATAATTTAGAGATTCCAACTGTCTTGGCATATTACTTTGGAGATCCCAAGTGTTTCGCCTTATTTAATTTATAAACTTTAACTATTCTGGCCTATTCCTTTAGAGACCCCTAGTGTTTCGCCTTATTTAATTTAGAGGCTCTAACTCTCCTGGCCAATTCCTTTACAGAGTCTAAGCGTTTCCCCTTAATTAACTTAGATACTCTAACTTCCCTGGCCTATTCCTTTACAGAAACCATGATTTTCGCCTAATTTAATTTAGAGACTCTAACGTTCCTGGCCTATTCCTTTAGAGAATCTAAGTGTTTTCCCTATTAATTTAGAGACTAAATATCCAGGCATATTCATTTAGGGGCTCTAAGTGTTTCTCCTTACTAATCTCGAGACTAACTGTCCTGGCCAATTCCTTTGGAGGCAAAAGTATTTTGCCTTATTCAATTGAGAGACACTAACTGTCCTGGTCTATTCTTTTAGAGACCCTAAGTTTTTCGCCTTATTAATTTAGAGACTAACTGTCCCGGCCTATTCCTTAAGAGACCCTAAGTATTTCGCCTTAAACTTTTAAAGACTCTAACTGTCCTGGCCTATTCTTTTAGAGAATCTGAAAGATTCTCCTTATTAATTTAGAGACTAACTGCCTGGCATAGTCCTTTAGAGAATCTAAGAGTTTCTCCTTATTAATTTAGAGACAAACTCTCTTGGACTATTCTTTTAGAGACTCTAAGCGTTTCTCCTTTTAATTTAGAGAATAACTTTCATGGCATATTCCTTTAGATTCTCTAAGTTTTCGGCCTATTATTTTAGAGACTAACTGTCTTGGCCTATTCCTTTAGACTCCACGTTTTTCGCCTTCTTCCTTTAAAAAGGCACTAACTGTACTGGCCTATTCCTTTAGAGACTCTAAGCTTTTCTCCTTTTTAGTTTAGAGACTAACTGCCCTGGCCTATTCCTTTAGAGACTCTAAGTGTTTCTTCTTATAAATTTAGAGTCTAACTGTGCTGTCCTATTCATTTGGAAAATCCAAGTGTTTCGATTATATAATTTAGAGGCTATAACTGTTCTGGCCTATTACTTTAGAGACCCCAAATTTTTGGCCTTATTTAATTTAGAGACTCTAAATATACTGGCCTATTTCTTTAGGGACACTGAGAGTTCCGCCTTATTTAATTTGGAGACACCAAATGTCCTGGCCTATTCCATTAGAGACTCCAAGAGTTTCGCCTTATAAAAATTAGGGACTCTAACTGTCCTGACCTATTTCCTTAGAGACACCATGTTTTCTTCTTATTTAATTTAGAGATTCTAACTATCCTGGCCTATTCCTTTAGAGACAACATGTGTTTCGCCTTATTTAATTTAGAGATTCTAACTGATAAGGCCCATTACTTTAAAGACTCTAAGTGTTTCGCCTTATTTAATTTAGAGGCTCTAACTGATCTGGCCTATTCCTTTAGAGACTCCAAAGTGTTTTGCCTTATTTAATTTAGGGACCCTAACAGTCCTGGCCTATTCCTTTAGAAACTCTAAGAGTTTCGCCTTATTAATTTAGATACTACCTGTCCTAGCCTATTTCTTTTGAGAATCTAAGTGTTTCGCCTTATTAATTTAGAGACTAACTGCCCTGGCCTATTCTTTTAGAGAACTCAAGTGTTTAACATTATTTAATTTAGAGACTATATCTGTCCTAGCCTGTTACTTTAGAGACACCAAGTGTCTCTCCTTATCAATTTTAGAGACACTAACTGTCCTGGCCTATTCCTTTAGAGAATCCAAGACTTTCGCCTTATTTAATTTAGAGACTCTAACAGTCCTGGCCTATTTTTTCAAGTCTCAAATAGATTCGCCTTATATAATTTAGATTTTCTAACTGTCCTGGTCTATTCTTTTAGGGAATCCAAATTTTTCGCTTTATTCTTTTAGAGACTCTAACCGTCCTGGCGTATTCCTTTAGAGAATCCAAGAGTTTCGTCTTATTTAAATTAGAGACTCTAACTGACCTGGCCTATTTTTTAGGTTACCCAAGATTTTCGCCTTATATAATTTAGAGAACCTGTGTTTGCTGGCCTATTCCCTTAGAGACCACAAGAGAATCGCCTTATTCTCTTAAAGCCTCTAACTGTCCTGGCCTATTCTTTTAGAGACGTCAAGATTTTCGCCTTAATTAATTTAGAGGCTCTAACTGTCCTGGCATAATACTTTAGAGACTCAAAGATTTTCGCCTCATTCTTTTAGAGACTATAATTGTCCTGGCCTATTCCTTTAGAGGCAACAAGACTTTCGCCTTCTTTAAATTAGAGTCTCTGTCCTGGCCTATTCCATTAGAGATTCCAAGAGGTTCGCCTTTTTTAATTTAGAGACTCTAACTCTCCTGGCATATTCCTTTAGAGATTCCAAGATTTTCCTCTTATTTAATTTAGAGACTCTAAATGTCCTGGCCTATTTAATTAGAGTTTTTTGCCTTATTTAATATAGAGGCAAACAGTCCTGGCCAATTTCTTTAGAGACTCGAAGGGTTTTTCTTTATTAATTTAGAGACTACCTGTCCTGGCATATTTATTTAGAGAATCCAAGTGTTTTGCCTTATTTAATTGAGAGACATTAAATGTCCTGGCCTATTCCTTTAGAGGCTCTAAGACGTTCTCCTTATTAATTTATAGACTTACACTCCTGGTCTATTGTTTTGAGACGCTAAGTATTTCGCCTTATTAATTTAGAGACTAGCATTCCTGGCATATTCTTTTAGAGACACTAAGATTTTGCCTTATTCTTATAGAGAATCTAACTGTCCTGGCCTATTCCTATAGAGGCTCTAAGAGTTTATCCTTATTAAATTAAAGACCAAATGTCCTGGCCCATTCGTTAGAGGCTCCAAATTTTTCTCCTTATTAATTTAGAGACTAACCGACCAGGCCAATTACTTTAGAGAATCTAAGAGTTTCTTCTTATTAATTTAGAGACTAACTGTCCTGGCCTATTACTTTAGACTCTCTAAGAGGTTATACTTATTAATTTAGAGAGAAACTCTCTGGCTTATTCCTATAGAGTCTCTAAGATTTTCTCATTAATTTAGAATCTATCTGTCCTAGCCTATACCTTTAGAGACTCCAAGTGTTTTGCCTTATATAAATTACAGTCTCTAACTGTCCTGGGCTATTCCTTTAGGGACTCTAAAATTTCCGTCTTATTTAGTATAGAGCCTCTATCTGTCGTGTACTATTACTTTAGGGTCTCTAAGTGTTTCGCCTTATTTAATTTAGAGACTCTAACTGTCCTGGTCTAATACTTTAGAGATTCCAAGGGTTTCGCCTTATTTAATTTAGGGACTCTAACTGTCCTAGCCTATTCCTTTAGAGACAACAAGAATTTCGCCTTATTTAATTTAGAGACTCTAACTGTCCTGGCCTATTACTTTAGAGACTATAAGACTTTCGACTTATTTAATTTAGAGACTCTAACTGAACTGGCCTATTCCTTTAGAGGCCCTAAATTATTGGCCTTATTTAATTTAGAGACTCTAACTTTTCTGACCTATTCCTTTAGAGACCCCAAGAGTTTCGCCTTATTTAATTTAGAGACTCTAACTGTCCTGGCCTATTACTTACAGGCACTATTTGTTTCGCCTGTTCAATTTAGAGACACAAACTCTCCTGGCCTATTCCTTAGAGACTTCAAGGGTTACGTCTTATATAATTTAGAAAATCTAACTGTCCTGGACTATTCCTTTAGAGACTCCAAATGTCTCGCCTTATTCTTTAGACTCTAAATGTGCTGGCCTATTGCTATAGATACTCCAAGCTTTTCGCCTTAATTAATTTAGAAACTAACTGTCCTGGCCTATTCCTTTAGAGTCTAAAGAGTTTCGCCTTATCCTTTTAGAGACTCTAACAGTCCTGGTCAATTCCTTTAGAGAACCCAAATAATTCGCTTTATTTAATTTAGAGAAACTAATGGTCTTTGCCTATTACTTTGGAGACATCAAGAGTTTCCACTAATACTTTTAGAGGCTCTAAACTTCCTGGCCTATTCCTTTTGGGACTCCAAGCGTTTCACCTTATTTAATATATAGTCTCTGCCCCGGCCTATTCCTTTAGAGACCCCAAGAATTTCGCTTTATTTAAATTACAGACTCTAACTCTCCTCTCCTATTCCTTTAGAAATTCCAAGATTTTCGCCTTATTTAATTTAGAGACTCTAACTTTCCTGACCTAATCCTATAGAGAATCCAAGATTTTCGCCTTATTTAATTTAGAGACTAACTGTCCTGGCCTATTCCTTTAGAGGCTCTAAGTGTTTCTCCTTATTACTTTAGAGACTAAATGTCCTGGCATATTCCTTTGGAGGCTGTAAGTGTTTCTCCTTATTAATTTAGAGACTAACGGTCCTGGCCTATTCGTTTAGAGACTCCAAATGTTTTGCTTTATTTAATTGAGAGACATTAACTGTCCTGGCCTATTCCTTCAGAGACTCTAAGAGTTTCTCCATATCAGATTATAGAATAAAACTCCTGGCTTATTCCTTTAGAGACCCTAAGAATTTCGCCTTATTAATTCAGAGACTAATTTTCCTGGCGTATTCCTTAAGAGATTCTAAGTATTTCTCCTTATTAAATTAGAGACTAACTGTCCCTGTCGATTCTTTTTAGAGACCCTAAATTTTTCGCTTAGTATTTTAGAGTCTAACTGTCCTGGCATATTCCTTTAGAGACTAAGGTATTCGCCTTATTCTTTTAGAGACACTAAATGTCCTGGTCTATTACTTTAGAGACTCTAAGTGTTTCTCCTTATTAATTTAGAGACTAACATTCCTGGCCTATTCCTTTAGAGACCCTAAGTGTTTCTCCTTATTAATTTAGAAACTAACTGTCCTGGCCTATTTTTAGAGACTCTAAGTTTTTCGCCGTATTAATTTAGAGACTAACTGTCCTGGCCTATTCCTTTAGAGTCTCCAAGAATTTCGCCTTATTTCATTTAGAGACACAAACTCTCCTGGCCTATTCCTTTAGAGACTCTAAGAGTTTCATTCTATTAATTTTAGAGACTCTAACAGTTGTGGCCTATTACTTTAGGGACACTTCGTTTTGACATTATTGGCCTATTACTTTAGAGATTCAAAGAGTTTCGCCCTATTTAATTTAGAGATACTAACTGTCCTGGCCTATTCATTTAGAGGCTCTAAGATTTTCGCCTTATTCTTTTAGAGACTTTAACTGTCTTGGCCTATAACTTTAGAGACTCCAAGTTTTTCGCCTTATTTAATTTAGAGACTCTAACTGTCCTGACCTATTACTTTAGAGTCAATAAGTGTTTCGCCTTATTTAATTCAGAGATTCTAACAGACTTGGCCTAATACTTTAGAGACATTTAGATTTTCGCCTTATTTAGTATAGAGATTCTAACTGTCCTGGCCTATTTCTTTAGAGAATCCAAGTGTTTCACCTTATTTAATTTTGAGATTCTAACAGTCCTGGCCTATTCCTTTGGAGACTCTAAGAGTTTTGCCTTATTTAATTTAGAGCTTCTAACTGTCCTGGGCTATTCTTTTAGAGACTCCAAGTGTTTCGCCTTATTTAATTTAGAGACTAACTGTATGGCATATTCCTTTAGAGACTCCAAGGTTTTCTACTTATTAATTTAGAAACTACCACTCCTGGCCTATTACATTTGAGACTCCAAGAGTTTCGCTTTATTTATTTTAGAGGTTCTAACTGTCCTGGCCTATTTCTTTAGGGACACTAACAGTTTTGTCTTATTTCATTTAGAGATTCTAAATATCGTGGCCTATTACTATAGGGACTCTAAGAGTTCCGCCTTATTTAATTTCGAGACTCTAACTATCCTGGCCTCTTTGTTTAGAGACACCAAGTGTTCCGCCTTATTTAATTTAGAGACTCTAACTGTCCTGGCCTATTCCCTTAGAGACTCTAAGAGTTTCGCCTTATTCAATTTAGAGTCTCTAACACTCCTCGCCTATTTCTTTAGAGACCCCATGGGTTTGATCTTATTTAATTTAGAGCCTCTAACTGTCCTGGACTATTACTTTATTGACTCCAAGCGCCTCGCCTTAATCTTTTAGAGACTATAACTGTCTTAGCCTATTCCTTTAGAGACCCCAAGTGTTTCGCCTTACTTAATTTAGAGACTCTAACTGTCAAGGCCTATTCTTTTAGAGACTCCAAGAGTTTTGCCTTGTTTAATTTAGAGACTCTAACTGTCTTGTCCTATTATTATTAGAGACCCCAAGATATTCGCCTTATTTAATTTAGAGACTCTAACTGTCCTGGCCTGTCACCTTAAAGACTCTAAGACTTTCGGCATATTTAATTTAGAGACTCTAACAGTCCTGGACTATTCCTATAGATACTGTAAGTGTTTCGCCTTATTTAAATTTGAGATTCAAAATTTTTTCCCTATTTTTTAGAAAATCCAAGATTTTCTCCTTATTTAATTTAGAGACTCTAACTGTCCTGGCCTATTCTTTAGAGACTCTAAGAAATTCGCCTTATTCAATTTAGAGACTATAACTCTCCTGGACTATTTTTTAGAGAATCCAAGTGCTTCGTCTTATTTAATTTAGAGATTCTATTTGTCCTGGACTATTCCTTTAGAGAATCCAAATTTTTCGCCTTATTATTTAGAGACTCTAACAGTCCTGGCCTATTCCTTTAGAGAATTCAAGAATTTCCCTTTACTTAATTTAGGGACTGTAACTGTCCTGGCCTATTCCTTTAGAGAAATCAAGAGTTTCGCCTTATCATTTTAGAGACTCTATCAGACCAGGTCTATTAATTTAGAGTCACCAAGTTTTTTGCCTTATTTAATTTAGGGACTCTAACTGTCTTGGCCTATTCCTTTAGAGATCCTTAGTGTTTCGCCTTATTTAATTTAGAGACTCTAAAGTTCCTGGCCTTTTCCTTTAGAGACATCAAGAATTTCGCCTAATTCTTTTAGAGACTCTAACTCTCCTGGCCTATTTCTTTAGAGACTCCAAGAATTTCGCCTTATTTAATATAGAATCTCTGCCCTGGCCTATTACTTTAGAGACTCCAAAAGCTTAGATTTATTTAATTTAGACACTAACAGTAGTGGACTATTATTTTAGAGATTTCAAGATTTTCGCCTTACTTAATTTAGAGAATCTAACTGTCCTGATCTAATCCTTTAGAGACTCCAAGAATTCCGCCTCATTTAATTTAGAGACCAAAGGTCCTGTCCAATTCCTTTAGAGACTCTAAGAGTTTCTCCTTATAAATTTAGATTTTAACTTTCCTGGCCTATTCCTTTAGTGACTCTAAGTGTTTCTCCTTATTAATTTAGAGACTAACGGTACTGGCCTATTCCTTTAGAGACTCTAAGTGTTTCTACTTATTAATTTAGAATCTAATACTCCTGGCCTATTTTTTAGAGACTCTAAGATTTTCGCCGTGTTAATTTAGAGACTAACTCTCCTTCGTATTGCTTTAGATACTGCAAGAGTTTCGCCTTATTAAATTTATTGACTCTAACTGTCCTGGTCTATTCCTTTAAAGACTCCAAGTGTTTCGCCATATTTAATTTAGAGACTGTAACTGTCCTGGCCTTTTCCTTTAGAGAATTAAAGAGATTCGCCTTATTTAATTTAGAGGCTCTAACTGTCCTGGCTTATTCCTTTAGAGACACTAAGTTATTCGCATTATTTAATTTTGAGGCTCTAAATATTCTGGCCTATTACTTTAGAGACTCCAAGAGTTTCGCCTAATTTAATTTAGAGACTCTAACTGTCCAGGCGTATTACTTTACAGACTCTACGAGTTCCGCTTTATTTAATTTAGAGACTCTATCCTTTCTGGCCTATTCCTTTAGAGAATCCATGTAACCGCCTTATTAAATTTAGAGACTCTAACGTTCCTGGTCTATTTCTTTAGAGACACTAATCGTTTCGCCTTATTTAATTTAGAGACTCAATCAGTCCTGGCCTATTCCTTTAGAGATTCCAAGTGTTATGCTTTATTTAATTTAGAGACACTAACTGCCTTGGCCTATTACTTTAGAGACTCCAAAAATGCCGCCTGATTTAATTTAGAGACTCTAACACTCCTGGTCTTTCCCTTTAGAGGCTGTAAGTGCTTCTCCTTATTTCAATTAGAGACTCTATATGTCCTGGCCTATTCGTTTAGAGATTCCAAGAGTTTCGCCTTATTTAATTTAGAGACTCTATCCGTCCTCGCCTATTCCTTTAGAAACTCCAAGTTACTCGCCTTATTTAATTTAGAGCCTCTATCTGTCCTGGCCTATTCCTTCAGAGACTCCAAGTGTTTGGTCTTAATTTTATTTAGAGGCTCTAAATGTCCCGGCCTATTACTTTAGAGACACCAAGAGTTTCGCCTTATGGACTTTAGAGGCTCTAAGTGTCATTGACTTTTTCCTTTAGATGCTCCAAGTGTTTCGACTTATTTAATTTGGAGACTCTAACACTCCTGGCCTATTTCTTTAGAGACAACAAGTGTTTCGCCTTAATTTATTTAGAGCTCTAAATGTCCTGGCCTATTCCTTTAGAGACAAAATTATTTCGCCTTATTCAATTTAGAGAAACTAACAGTAATGGCCTATTCCTTTAGAAACTCCAAGAGTTTCGTTTTATTTAATTTAGAGACTCTAATTGTCCTGGACAATTCCTTTAGAATCTCCATTTATTCCCCTTATTCTTTTAGAGACTCTAACTCTCTTGGCCTATTACATTAGATACTCCAAGTATTTGGCCTTATTTAATTTAGATACTCTAACTGTCCTGGCCTATTCCTTTAGATAACCCAAGAGTTTCACCTTATTCTTTTAGAGACTCTAAGTGTCCTGGCCTTTTCCTTTAGAGACTACAAGTGTTTCCCCTTATTTAATTTAGAGACTCTAAATGTCTTGGCCTATTCCATTAGAGACGCCAAGTGTTTCGCTTTATTTAATTTAGTGACTGTAACTCGCTAGGCCTATTCCTTTAGAGAATCCAAGATTTTCGCCTTATGTAAATTAGAGACCCTATATTTCCTGTTCTATTCCTTTAGAGACTCCAAGATTTTCGCCTAATTCTTTTAGAAATACTAAATGTCCTGGCCTATTCCTTTAGAGACACCAAGGGTTTCGCATTATTCTATTAGAGACTCTAACCGCCCTGGCCTATTCCTTTAGAGACACCAAGTGTTTCGCCTTATTTAATGTAGAGACTAAATGTCCTGGTCTATTCCTTTAGAGACACTAATTGTTACGCCTTAATTAGTTTAAAGTCTCTAACTCTCCGGCCTATTCCTTTAGAGAATGCAAGTGTTTCGACTTATTTAATTTAGAGTCTCTTACAGTTCTGGCCTATTCCTTTAGAGTCTCCAAGAGCTTCGCCTTATATTTTAGAGATCCTAGCTGTCCTGGCTTATTCCGTTAGAGACTCGAAGTGTTACGCCTTATTTAACTTTGAGACCCTAACTCTCCTGGCCTATTCCTTTAGGGAAACCAAGAGATTCGACTTATTTAATTTTGAGACTCTAACTTTCCTTTCCTATTCCCGTAGAGACCACAAGCGTTTCGCCTTATTCTCTTAGAGACTCTAACTGTCCTGGTCTATTCCTTTAGAGACGCCAAGGTTTTCGCCTTATATAATTTAGAGTCTCTAACACTCCTGGTCTATTCCTTTAGAGACTCCAAGTTTTTCGCCTCATTCTTTAAGAGACTCTAAATTTCCTGTCCTATTCCTTCAGAGACTCCACAATTCTCGCCTTATTTTAATTTGAGTCTCTGTCCTGGCCTTTTCCTTTAGTGACTCCAAGTGTTTCGGCTTACTTTATTTAGAGACTCTAAGTGTGCTAGCCTATTCCTTTAGAGGTACCAAGATTTTCGCCTTATTTAATTTAGAGACTCTGTCTTGGCCTATTCGTTTAGAGACCCCATGATTCTCACATTATTTAATTTAGAGACTAAATGTCCTAGCCTATTCCTTTAGAGAGACTAAAGATTTCTGCTTATTAATTTATAGACTAACTGTCCGGGCATATTCCTTTGGAGAATGTAAGTTTTCCTCCATATTAGTTTAGAGTGTAACTGTCCTGGCATTTTCCTTTGGAGACTCCAAGGTTTTGCCTTATTTATTTGAGATATATTAACTGTCCTGGCCTTTTCATTTAGATACACCAAGATTTTCGCCTTATTCCTTTAAAGAGACACTAACAGTCCTGGCCTATTTCTTCAGAGTCTCTAAGAGTTTATCCTTATTTGTTTAGAGTCTAACAGTCCTGGCCTATTACTTTAGAGACTCTAAGTGTTTCTCCTTATTAATTTAGAGACTAACTGTCCTGTCTTATTACTTTAGAAATTCCAAGAGTTTCGATTATTTAATTTAGAGCCTATGACGGTCCGGGCCTATTACTTTAGAGACTCCAAGATTTTGGCCTTATGTAATTTAGAGACTCTTAATGTCTTGTCCTATTACTTTAGGGGCCCTAGGTTTTTCGCCTTATTTAATTTACAGGCTCTAACTGTCCTGGCCTATTCCTTTAGAGACTGCAAGTGTTTCGCCTTACTTAATTTAGAGACTCTAACGGTCCTGGCCTATTCCTTTAGAGACCCCAAGAATTTCGACTTATTTAAATTAGAGACTCTATCTGTCCTGGCCGATTCCTTTAGAAACAACAAGAGTTTCGCTTTATTTAATATAGAGAATCTAACTGTCCTGGCCTATTCCTTTAAAGGGTCTAAGTTTTTCGCCTTATTTAATTTAGAGACACTAACTGATCTCGCTTATTTCTTTAGAGACTTCAAAGTGTTTAGCCTTATTTAATTTAGAGACCCTACCTGTCCTGGCCTATTACTTTAGAGACTCTAAGTGTTTCGCCTTATTAGTTTAGATACTAACTGTCCTAGACAATTTCGTTTGGGACTCTAAGAATTTCGCCTCATTAATTTAGAGTCTAATTGTCCTGGCCTGTTCCTTTAGAGACACCAAGTATTATGCCTTATTTAATTGAGAGACACTAACTCTCCTGGCCTATTCCTTTAGATATTGTAAGAGATTCCCCTTATTAACTTAGTGACTAAATGTGCTGGCCTAATTTTAAAGACCCTAACAATTTCGCCTTATTATTTTAGACACTAAGTGTCCTGGCCTATTCCTTTCGAGACTCTAAATGTTTCGCCTTATTCTTTTAGAGACTCTAATTCTTCTGGCCTATTTCTTTAGAGACTCTAAGAGATTCTCCTTATTAATTTAGAGACTATATGTACAGGTCTATAGGTTTGGAGACTCTAAGTGTTTTTCCTCATTAATTTAGAGATTAATTCTCCTGGCATATTCCTTTAGAGACTAAGATTTTCGCCCTATTATATTAGAGACTAAATTTCCAGGCCTATTCCTTTAGAGATCCCAAGATTTTCGCCCTATTCTTTTAGAGACACTAAATGTCCTGTGCTTTTCCTTTAGAAACTCCAAGAGTATGGATTATTTAATTTAGAGCCTATAATGTTTCTGGCCTATACATTTACGCACTCTAAGAATTACGCCTTATTTAATTTAGAGACTCTAACGGTCCTGGCCTATTTCTTTAGAGGCTCCAAGAGTTTCGCCATATTTAATTTAGAGACCCTAACAGTCTTGGCCTATTTCGTTAGGGAGAATAAGATTTTCGCCATATTTAATTCATTGTCTCTAACTGTCCTGGCCTATTCCAATAAAGCCCACAAGAATTTCGCCTTATTCAATTTAGAGACTCCAACTGTCCTGGAATTTTCCTTTAGAGAATCCAAGAGTTTCGCCTTATTTAAATTAGAGACTCTAACTCTCCTGGCGTATTCCTTTAGAGACACCAAATTTTTCGCTTTATATAATTTGGAGACACTAACTGATCTGGCCTATTTTTTAGAGACTTCAAAGTGTTTCGCCTTATTTAATTTAGAGACTCTAATTGTCCTGGCCTATTCCTTTAGAGGCTCTAAGGTTTTCGCCTTAATAATTCAGATGCTAAACCTCCTGGCCTAATTCTTTTGAGACTCTAAGTTTTTCGCCTTATTTATTTAGAGTATAACTGTCCTGGCCTATTCCTTTAGAGACTTCAAGGGTTTCTCCTTACCAAATTTAGAGACTCTAACTTTCCTGGCCTATGGCTTTAGAGACTCCAAGTCTTTCGCCTTATTTAATTTAGAGACTCTGTTCTGGCCTATTAATTTAGAGACTCCAAGTGTTTCGTCTTATATAATTTAGAGATTCTAACTTTCCTGGCCTATTCCTTTAGAGACTCCAAGTTTTCGCCTTAATCTTTTAGAGACCCTAACAGTCCTGGCGTATTAATTTAGAGAATTCAAGTGTTTCGCCTTATTTAATGTAGAGACTCTAACTGTCCTGGCCTATTACTTTTGAGACTCTAAATTTTTCTACTTATTAATTTATAGAATAACAGTCCTACCATATTCCTTTAGAGACCCTAAGATTTTCGCCTTATTATTTTAGAGGCTAACGGTCCTGGCCTATTCGTTTAGAGACTCTAAGGGTTTCGCCTTATTTTTTAGAGACTCTAACTGACCTGGCCTACTCGTTTGGAGGCTCTAAGTGTTTTTCCTTATTAATTTAGAGATTAATTGTCCTGGCCTGTTCGTTTAGAGACCCTAAGTGTTTCTCTTTATTAATTTAGAGACTAATTTTCCTGGCCTATACCTTTGGAGACTCTAAGTTTTTCGCCTTATTCTTTTAGAGACACTAACTGTCTTGGCCTATTCCTTTAGAGACCCTAAGTGTTTCTCCTTATTAATTTAGAGACTAACTCTCCTGGCCTGTTTTTAGAGAATCTAAGAGTTTCTCATTATTAAACTAGAGGCTAACTGTCTGGCTTATTTCTTTAGAGAATTTAACATTTTCTAATAATTAATTTAGAACCTAACGGTCCTGGCCTATTACTTTAGAGACTTCAAGAGCTACGCCTTATTTATTTTTGAGGCTCTAACTGTCCTGGCCTATTACATTAGGGACACTAAGTTTTTCGTCTTATTAATTTTTGAGACTCTATCTGTCGTGGCCTATTACTTTAGAGAAACTAAGAGTTTCGCCTTATTTAATTTAGTGACTCTAACTATCCTGGCCTATTTCTTTAGAGTATCCAAGGGTTTCGCCTTATTTAATTTAGAGACTCCATCTGTCCTGGCCTATTACTTTAGAGACTAAAAGATTTTCGCCTTATCTAATTTGGAGGCTCTAACTGTCCTGGGCTATTCCCTTAGAGTCTCTAAGATATTCGAATTATTTAATTTAGAGACTCTAACAGTCCTGGCCTATGTCTTTTAGAGACCCTAAGTGTTTCGCCTTATTTAATTTAGAGACTATCTTTCCTGGCCTATTTTTTAAGAGACTCCAAGTGTTTCGCCTTATTTAATTTAGAGACTCTAACTGTCCTGGCCTATTCCTTTAGAGACTCCAAGAGTTTCGCCTTATTTAATTTAGAGACTATATTTGTCCTGGCCTATTCGTTTAGAGACTCAGAGATTTTCGCCTTATTTAATTTAGAGAATGTAACTGTCCTCGCCTATTCCTTTTGAGACTCTAATTCTTTCGACTTATTTAATTTAGAGACTCCTAATTTTCTGGCCTATTCCTTTAGGGACACCAAGAGTTTCGCCTTATTTAATTTTGAGTCTCTAACAGTCCTGGCCTATTCCTTTAGAGACCCTAAGGTTTTCGCCTTATTCAATTTAGAGACTCTAACTGTCCTCTTCTAGAGACTCCAATTGCTTCGTCTTATTTAATTTAGAGACACTAACTCTCCTCGACTATTCCTTTATTGACACCAAGTGTCTCGTCTTATTCTTTTAGAGACACTAACTGTCCTGGCCTATTCCTTTAGAGACCCCATGTGTTTCGCCTTACTTAATTTAGAGACTCTACCTGTCCTGGGCTAGTCCTTTAGAGACTGCAAGGGTTTCGCCTTATCCTTTTAGAGCCTTTAAGAGTCCTGGTCTATTTCTTTAGAGCCCCCAAGTGTTTTGCCTTATTTAATTTAGAGACTCCGTCTTGGCCTATTTCTTTAGAGACTCCAAGAGTTTCGCCTTATTTAATTTATAGACGCTAAGGTCCTGGCCTATTCCTTTAGAGACTCCAAGTGTTCCGGCTAATTCTCTTAGAGACTCGAAGTATCCTGGCCTATTGCTTTACATTCTCCAATAGTTTCGCCTTATTAAATTTAGGGACTCTAACTGTCCTGGGCTATTCCTTTCGTGACCCTAAGTGTTTCGCCTTATATAATTTAGAGACTCTAACTAACATGGCCTATTCCTTTAGAGACTCCAAGTGTATGGCCTTATTTAATTTATAGATTCTAACTGTCCTGGCCTATTACTTTAGAGACTGCAAGAGTTTCGTCTTATTCAATTTGGAGACTCTAACAATTCTGGCCTATTCCTTTAGAGACTCAAATTTTTTCGCCTTATTTAATTTAGAGACTCTAACGGACCTGGCCAATTCCATTTGAGTCTCTATGAGTTTCGCCATATCCTACTTAGAAACACCAACTGCCTGGCCTCTTCCTTTACAGAATCCAAGAGTTTCGCCTTATTTAATTTATAGACTCTAACGGTCCTGTTCTATTTCTTTAGAGATTCTAAGTGTTTCTCCCTATTAATTTAAAGACAAAATGTCCAGGCATATTCATTTAGAGACTCTAAGAGTTTCTTCTTATTAATTTAGAGACTAAATGTCCTGGCCTATTTTTTGGAGTCTACAAGGCTTTTGCCTAATTAATAGAGAGACACTAACTGTCCTGGCCTATTACTTTAGACCCTCTAAGTGTTTCTCCTTATTAAATTAAATACTGAATGTCCTGGCCTATTAATTTAGAGACCGTAAGATTTTCGCCTTATTAATTTAGAGACTAACTGTCCTGGCCTATTCCTTTAGAGTATTACGCCTTATCCTTTTAGAGACTCTAGCTGTCCTTGCCTGTTCCTTTAGAGACTCTAAATGTTTCTCCTTATTAATTTAGAGACTAACTCTCCTGGCCTATTCCTTTAGAAGCTCTAAGTTTTTCTCCTTACTAATTTAGAGGCTAACTGTCTTGGCATATTCCTTTAGAGACTCTGAGATTTTTGGCCTCTTATTTTAGAGTCTAACTGCCCTGGCCTATTTATTTAGTGACTCCTAGTTTTTCGCTTTACTCCTTTAAAGTGACACTAACTGTACTGGCCTATTCCTTTAGAGACTCTAAGTGTTTCTCCTTATTAATTTAGAGACTAACTGCCCTGTCTTATTCCTTTTGAAATTGCAAGAAATTCGATTTTTAATTTAGAGACTATAAGAGTCTTGGCCTATTACTTTTGAGACTCCAAGCTTTAGGCCTTATTTAATTTAGAGACTCTAAATGTCCTGACCTATTTCTTTAGGGACTCTGAAAGTTTCGCCTTATTTAATTTAGAGACTCTAACAGTCCTCGCCATTTACTGTAGAGACTCCAAGATTTAAGTCTTATTTAATTTAGAGACTCTAACGGTCCTGGCCTATTCCTTTAGAGACTCCAAGAGTTTCGCCTTATTTAATTTAGAGACTCTAACAGTCCTGGCCCAATCCTTTAGAGACAACAAGTGTTTCGCCTTATTTAATTTGGAGACACTAACTGTCCTGGCTTATTCCTTTAAAGACTCTAGGAGTTTCGCTTTATTTAATTTTGAGCCACTAACTGATCTGTCCTATTCCTTTATAGACATCAAATAGTTTCGCCTTCTTTAATTTAGAGACCCTAAATGTGCTGGCCTATTCCTTTAGAGCCTCTAAGAAATTCGCCTTATTAATTTAGATACTAACTGTCCTAGCCTATTTCTTTTGAGACTCTAAGTGTTCCGCCTTATTAATTAAGAGACTATCAGTCCTGTCCTATTCTTTTAGAGAATCCAAGTTTTTCGCCTTATTTAATTTAGAGACTCTAACAGTCCTGGCCTATTCATTTAAAGTCTCCAAGGGTTTCGCCTTATATAATTTAGAGATTCTAACTGTCCTGGCCTATTCCTTTAGAGACTCCATGTTTTTCGCCTTATTCTTTAATAGGCTCACACTGTCCTGGCCAATACACCAAGTGTATAGCCTTTCACCAAGTGTATAGCCGTATTTAATATAGAGACTTTAACTGTCCTTGTCTAGTCATTTAGAGAATCCTCTTGTTTCGCCTTATTAATTTAGAGACTCTAACAGTCCTGGCCTATTTCTTTAGAGACACATGGTGTTACGCCTTATTTAATTTAGAGACTCTAACTGTCCTGGCCTATTCCTTTAGAGACACCAAGGGTTTCGTCTTATTTAATTCCGAGTCCCTATCTTTCCTGGCCTATTCCTTTCGAGACTCCAATTTTTTCGCCTTATTTAATTTGCAGACTCCAAATGTCCTGGCCTATTACTTTAGAGACTCCAAGGCTTTCGCCTTATTTAATTTTGAAAATCTAACAGTCCTGTCCTATTGCTTTAGAGACTCCAAGATTTTCGCTATATTTTATTTAAAGTCTATAACTGTCCTGGCCTATTCCTTTAGAGTCTCCAAGTGTTTCGCCATATTTTTTAGAGACTCTAACAGTCCTGGCCTATTACTTTAGAGACCCCAAGTGTTTCGCCTTATTCTATTAGAGAATCTAACTCTCTTGGCCTTTTCCTTTATTGACTCCAAGGGATTCGACTTATTTAATTTAGAGTCTCTAACAGACCTCTCCTATTACTTTAGAGACACCAAATTTTTCGCATTATTTAATTTAGAGTCTCTAAATCTCCTGGCCAACTCCTTTATAGAATCCAAGGGTTTCCCCTTATTTAACTTAGATTCAATAACTGTTCTGGTCTAATCATTTAGAGAATACAAGGTTTTTCGCCTTATTTAATATAGGTACTCTAACAGACTTGAACTATTCCTTCAGAGAATCCATGATATTCGCCTTAATCTTTTAGAGAATCTAACAGTCCTGGCCTATTCCTATAGAGATTCCAAGAGATTCGCCTTATTTAAAATAGGGACTCTAACTATCCTGGCCTATTCCTTTAGGGACACAAAGTGATTCGCCTTATTCTTTTAGAGACTCTGTCTGTGCCTATCCCTTTAGAGACTCAATAATTTTCGCCTTATTTAATTTAGAGGCTCTAACTGTCCTGGCCAGTTTCTTTAGAGACTCCAATAGTATCGCCTTATTTAATTTACAGACTCTAACTGTCCTGGCCTATTCCTTTAGAGACTCCAAGTGTTTCGCTTTATTCTTTTAGAGACTCTAACAGTCCTGGCCTATTCCTTTAGAGAATCCAAGTGTTTAGCTTTATTTAATTTAGATACTATTACTCTCCTGGCCTATTCCTTTAGAGACAACAAGATTTTCGCTATATTCTTTTAGAGAATGTAACCGTCCTTGCCTATTCCTTTAGACACATCAAGAGTTTCCCCTTAATTATTTTAGGGACTCGAAAGGTCCTTGCCTATTACTTTAGAGAATAAAAAAATTTCGCCTTATTTAATTTACAGACCCCAACTGTCCTGGCCTATTCCTTTAGAGATTGCAAGGATTTCGCCTTATTTAATTTAGACGCTCTAACTGTCCTGGCCTATTCCAATAGAGATTACAAGATTTTCGCCTTATTTAATTGAGAGACTCTAACAGTCCAGGCCTATTCCTTTAGAGACCCCAAGAGTTTCGCCTTATTTAATTTAGAGAGTCTATCTGTCTTCGCCTATTACTTTTGAGAATCCTAGTATTTCGCCTTATTTAATTTAGAGACTCTAACATTACTGGCCTATTCCTTTAGAGACTCCAAGTGTTTCGCCTTATTATTTTAGAAACTCTAACTCTCCTGGCAAATACCTTTAGAGACACCAAGAATTTTGCCTTATTCTTTTAGGGACTCTAACTGTCCTGGCCTATTCCTTTAGAGAATACAAGTGTTTAGCCTTATTTAATTCAGAGACACTAATTGTCCTGGCCTATTCCTTACGAGACCACAAGCGTTTCGCCTTATTTAATTTAAATACTCTAACTGTCCTGGCCTATTCCAATAGAGACTAATATTTTCGCATTATTTAATTTAGAGACACTAACTGTTCTGGCTTATTTATTTAGAGACTCTGAGAGCTTCACATTATTTAATTTAGAGACTAACAATCCTGGCTTATTCCTTTAGAGATTCCAAGGGTTTCGCCATATTTAATTTAGAGACATCAACTGTTCTGGCCAATTCCTTTAGAGAAACCAGGAATTTCGCCTTATTTAATTTAGAGGCTCTAACTGTCCTGGCCTATTCCTTTACAGACTACAAGCGTTTCGTCTTATTTAATTTAGAGTCACTCACTGACTTGGCCTGTTACTTTAGAGAATCCAAGTGTTTCGCCTTATTTAATTTAGAGGCTCTAATTATTCTGGCCTATTACTTTAGAGACACCAATGTTTTCGCCTTATTCAATTTAGGGAATCTAACTGTCCTGGCCTATTTCTTTAGGGACTCTATGCATTTCGCCTTATTAATTTAGAGACTATCTGTTCTGGCATATACTTTAGAGACCCCTAGAATTTCGCCTTATTGAATTTAGAGACACGAACTGTCCTGGCCTATTCCTTTATAGACCTCAAGTGTTTGCCTTATTTAATTTATAGGCTCTAACAGTCCTGGCCCATTCCTTTAGAGACACCAAGGTTTTCGCCTTATTTAATTTAGAGACTCGAATTGTCCTGGACTATTTCCTTAGAGACACCTAGAATTTCGCCTTACTTAATAAAGAGACACTAACTGTCCTGGTCTATTCTTTTAGAGACACCAAGTTTTTCGCCTTACTTAATTTAGAGATACTAAATGTCCTGGCCTATTCCTTTAGAGACACTATATATTTCGCCTTATTATTTAGAGACTCTATCTGTCCTGGCCTCTTCCTTTAGAGACCACAAAATTTTCGCCTTACTTAATTTAGAGACACCAGTTGTCCTGGCCTATTCCTTTAGATGCACTAAGATTTTCGCCTTATTTATTTAGAGATTCTAAGCGACCTGGCCTCTCCCTTTAGAGACGCAAAGAGTTTCGCCTTATTTAATTTAGAGACAATAACGGTTCTGGCCTATTTCTTTAGAGACTCCAAGAATTTCGCCTTAATATTTGGAGACTCTGAAATTCCTGACCTCTTCCATTAGAGACCCCAAGATTTCGCCTTATTTACTTTAGAGACTTACTTGTCCTGGTCTATTACTTTAGGGATCCCAAGACTTTCACCTTATTTAATTTAGAGTCTGTAAATTTCCTGGCCTCTTCCCTTAGAGAACCCAAGTTTTTCGCCTTATTTAATTTAGAGACCTTAACTCTCCTGGTCTATTCCTTTAGAGAATCCAAGTGTTTCGCCTTTTTTAATTTAGAGTCTCTAAATGTCCTGCCCTATTCCTTTAGAGACTCCAAGATTTTCTCCTTATTCTTTTAGAGGCTCTCACTCTCCTGGCCTATTCCTTTAGGGAATCCAATATTTTCGCCTTATTTAATTTAGAGACTCTAACTTTCCTGCCCTATTCCTTTAGAGACTCCAAGAGATTCGCCTTATTTATTTTAGATACTCTAACTCCCCTGCCCTTCTCCTTTAGAGACACCAAGTGTTTTGCTTAATCTTTTAGAGACTCTATCCGTCCTGGCCAATTTCTTTAGAGAATTCAAGTGTTTCGCCTTATTTAATTTAGAGATTCTAACTGTCCTTTCCTATTCCTTTAGAGACACCAAGAGATTCGCCTTATTTTTAGAGACCCTTACTCTCCTGGCATATTCCAAAAGAGACTCCAAGTTTTTCGCCTTTTTAAATTAGTTTCACTAACTGTCCTGTACTATTCTTTAGAGACTCCATGAGATTCGCCTTATTTATTTTAGATACTCTAACTGCCTTGGCCTATTCCTTTAGAGGCACCAAGTGTGTGGGCTTATTCTTTTGAGACTCTAATTGTCATGGCCTAAGTTTTGGAGTCCCCAATTCTTTCGCCTTATTTAATTTAGAGACTCTAACGCTACTGTCCTATTACTTTAGTGACTCCATGTGTTTCGCCTAATTTAATATAGATTTTCTAACTGTTCTGGTCTATTCCTTTAGAGAATCCAAGGATTTCGCCTTATTTAATTTAGAGTCTCTAACAGTCCTGGCCTATTCCTTTAAAGTCTCCAAGAGTTTCGTCATATTCTTTTAGAGACTCTAACTGTCCTGACCTCTATCTTTAGAGACCCCATGACATTAGCTTTAATTAATTTAGAGACTTAACTCTCTTGGCCTATTACTTTAGAGACCACAAGATTTTCGCCTTATTTAATTTAGAGAACCTAACAGTCCTGTCCTATTCCCTTAGAGACACCAAGTATTTGGCCTTATTTAATTTTGAGACTCTACCAGTCCAAGTCTATTCCTTTAGAGAATCCAAGAGTTTCGCCTTTTTTAATTTTGAGGCTCCAACTGTCCTGGCCTATTCCTTTAGAGACACGAAGTGCTTCGCCTTATTCTTTTTGAGACTCTAACTCTCCTGGCCTATTCCGTTAGAGAATCCAGGTTTTTGGCTTATTTAATTTTGAGACTCTAACGTTCGTGTCCTATTCCTTTAGATACTCCAAGAGTTTCGCCTCATATATTTAGAGAATCTAAACGATCTGTCCTAATACTTTAGAGACTACAAGATTTCCGCCTTATTTAATTTAGAGACTCTAAGTGTCCTGGACTATTCCTTTAGTGACACCAAGGTTTTCGCTTTATTCTTTAGAAACCCTAAATGACCTCTCTTATAACTTTAGACATTCGAATCCATTCGCCTTATTCAATTTAGATACTACGTCTGTCCTGGCCTATTCCTTTAGAGATTCCAAGAGTTTCGTCCTAATTATTTTAGAGAATGAAACTGTCCTGTCCTATTCTTTAGAGACACCAAGAGATTTGCCCTATTCTTTTGGAGACTCTAACTGTTCTGGCCTAATCATCTAGAGACTCCAAGATTTTCGCCTTATTTAATTTAGAGTCTCTAACAGTACTGGCCTATCCCTTTAGAAACTCCAAGTGTTTCACCTTATCTAATTTAGAGACCCTAACTGTCCTGGCCTATTCCTTTAAAGACACCAAGTGTCTCGCCTTATTTAATATACAGACTCTAACGGTCCTGGCCTATTTCTTTAGAGACCCCAAAATTTTCGCCTTATTTAATTTACAAAAACTCTAACTTTCCTGGTCTCTTCCTTTAGAGACTCCAAGGGTTTCTCCTTATTTAATTTAGAGACTAATTGTCTTGGCCTATTTCTTTAGAGACAACAAATTTTACGCCTTTTTTTTAAAGACTCTAACTTTCCAGGCCTATTCCTTTGAGACACCAAAAGTCTCGCCTTATTTATTTTAGAGGCTCTAACTCTCCTGGCCTATTACTTTGGAGTTTCCAAGCGTTTCGCCCTATTTAATTTACAGACTCTAACTGTCCTAGCCTATTCCTTTATAGCTCCAAGCGTTTCGCCTTATTTAATATAGATATTCTAAGCCTCCTGGCCTATTATTTTAGAGACTCCAAGTCTTTCGCCTTATTCTTTTAGAGACACTAAATCTGGTGGCCTATTCCTTTAGAGATCGAAAGAGTCTCGCCTTATTTAATTTTGAGACGATAAATATGCAGGCCTCTTCTTTTAGAGACTCCTAGATTTTCGCCTTATTCTTTAAGAGACTCAAAATGTCCTGCGCTATTCTTTTAGAGACCCCAAGATTTTCGACTTATTTAATTTAAAGACTTTAACTGTCCTGGACTATTCCTTTGGAGACTTCAAGAAGTTCGCGTTATTTAATTTAGAGACTCAAATTTTCTTGGCCTGTTCCTTTACAGTATTCAAATTTTATCCTTATTAAATTTAGAAACTCTAACTCTCCTGGCCTATTCCTTTAGAGATTCCAAGATTTTCGCCTTATTTAATTTAGAGACACTAACAGTCCTGGCCTGTTCCTTTAGAGACTCCATGAGTTTCGCATTATTTAATTTACAGGCTCTAACTCTCCTGGCCTATTCCTTTAGAGATTCCAAGTTTTTCGCATTATGTAATTTAGAGACTCTGTCCTGGCCTATTACTTTAGAGCATCCAATTGTTACGCCTTTATTAATTTAGAGACTCTAACTCTCCTGGCCTATTTCTTTGGAGAAACCAAGTGTTTAGCATTATTTAATTTAGAGACCCTAACTCTCCTGGCCTATTCCCATAAAGACTACAAAATTTCCGTCTTACTAAACTTAGAGGCTCTAAATCTTCCGGCCTATTCCTTTAGAGACTCCAAGAAATTTGCCTTAATTAATTTAGAGACTCTAAGTCCTGGCCTATTCCTTTAGAGACACAAAGAGTTTCGCCTTTTTTTAGAGACTCTAAATTTCCTGGCCTATTCCATTAGAGATTCCAAGAGTTTTGCGTTATTTAATTTAGAGGCTCTAATTTTACTGGCCTATTTCTTTAGAGACTCCCAGAGTTTCGCCTTATCCTTATAGGGACTCTAAAGCTCCTGGCCAATTCCTTTAGAGACTCCAAATTTTTAGCCTTATTTAGTTTAGAGACTCTAACTTTCCTGACCTAATTCTTTAGAGACTCCAAGAGATTCGCCTTATTTCTTTTAGATACACTAACTGACCTGGCCTATTTCTTTAGAGACACCAAGAGTTTATCCCTAATCTTTTAGAGACTCTAAATGTCATGGCCTAAATTTAGGAGACACCAAGTTTTACGCCTTATTTAATTTACAGACTCTAACTGTCCTGGCCTAATACTTTAGTGACCCCAAGTGTTTCGCCTAATTAGTTTAGAGTCTCTAAATGTCCGGCCTATTCCTTTAGAGAATCCAGGGATTTCGCCTTATTTAATTTAGAGACTCTAACAGTCCTGGTCTATTTCTTTAAAGAAGCTAAGTGTTTCGCCTTATACTTTTAGACAATCTAACTGTCCAGGCCTATCCTTTAGAGACTCGAAGGTTTTCGCCTTATTTAATTTAGAGACTCTAAATATCCTGGCCTCTTCCTATAGAGAATCCAACAGTTTCGCCTTATTTTTTTGAGACTCTAATTATCCTGGCCTATTCCTTTAGAGAATCCAAGTGTTTCGCCTTATTTAAATTAGAGACTCTAACTCTCCTGGTCTATTACTTTATAGAATCCAAGCTTTTCGCCTTATAATTTTAGAGACTCTAACTGCCCTATCCTATAACTTTAGAGGCACCAAGTGTTTCGGCTTATTCTTTTAGAGACTCTAACTGTCCTGGCCTATTTCTTTACAGACTCCAAGAGTTTCGCCCTATTCAATTTAGAGGCTCTATCCGTCCTGGCCTATTCCCTTAGAGACAACATGTGTTTCGTCTTATTTAATTTACAGACTATAATTTTCCTGGCCTATTACTTTAGAGACTTCAAGAATTTCGCATTATTTAATTTACAGACCCTTACTGTCTTGGCCTATCACTTTAGAGAATCCAAGATTTTCGCCTTATTTAATTTAGAGACTCTAAATATCCTGGCCTACTCCTTTAGAGACTCGAAGTATTTCGGCTTATTATTTTTGACTCTTACTGTCCTGGGCTTTTACTTTAGAGGCTTCAAGTGTTTCGCCTTAATCTTTTAGAGACTCTAACTGTCCTGGACTATTAATTTAGAGACTCCAAACTTTTCTTCTTATTTAATTTGGAGACTCTAATTGTCCTGGCCTATTACCTTAGAGACGACAAGTGTTTCGCCTTATTTAATTTTGAGATTCTAACATTCCCTGCCTATTCCTATTGCGACCCCAAGTGTTACGCTTTATTTAATTTAGAGACTGTAACCGTCCTGGCCTATTCCTATAGAGACCCTTTTTGTTCCGCCTTATTTAATTTAGAGACTCTAGTTGTCCTGGCCTATTTCTTTAGAGGCTCCAAGTGTTCCGCCTTATTTAATTTAGAGGCACTAACTGTACTGGCTTATTCTTTAAGAGAGTAAAGGTTTTCGCCTTATTTAATTTAGATACCATGACTTGGCCTACTCCATTAGAGACACCAAGCATTTCGCCCTATTTTTTAGAGATTCTAACTGTCCTGGCTTGTTCCTTTAGCGAATCCATGTGTTTCGCCTTATTTAATTTAGAGAATCTAACTGTCCTGGCCTATTCCTTTAGAGTGTCCAAGAGTTCCGACTTAATTAAATTAGAGACACTAATTTTCCTGGCCTATTTCTTTATAGTCTCCAATTGTTTCACCTTGTTTAATTTAGAGACTCTAACAGTCCTGGACTTTTACTTCAGAGACTCCAAGATTTACGCCTTATTCTTTTAGAGACTCTAATTATCCTGGCCTTATCCGTTAGAGACTCAAAGATTTTCCCCTTAATTTATTTAGAGACATTAACTGTCCTGGCCTGTTCCTTTGGGGACACAAAGTGTTTCGCCTCATTCTTTTAGAGGCTCTAACTGTCCTTGCTTGTACCTTTAGAGACTCCAAGTGTTTCGCCTTATTTAATTTAGAGACCCTAAATATCCTGGCCTATTCCTCTAGAGATACGAAATTTTTCGCCTTACTTAATATAGAGACTGACTGTCCTGCCCTATTCCTTTAGTGATCCCAAGAGTTTCGCCTTATTTAATTTAGAGACTCTAAATTTCCTGGCCTATTCCTTTAGAGGCTACAAGTATTTCGCCTTAATTAATTTAGAGACTCTAACTGTCCTGGCCTATAACATTAGAGAATCCAAAGATTTCGCCTTATTTAATTTAAAAATATACCTGCCCTGGCCTATTCCTTTAGAGACTCCTAGAGTGTCGCCTCAATCTTTTAGACACTCTAAATATCCTGGCCTATTCCTTTAGAGACCCCAAAATTTTCGCTTTATTTAATTTAGAGTCTCTAATTGTCCTGGCCTATTCCTTTAGAGATACCAAGAGTTTCGACTGGCCTATTCCTTTAGAGACTCCTAGAATATCGTCTTATATAATTTAGAGGCTCTAACTGTCCTGGCCTATTCCATTAGAGATTCCAAGAATTTCGCCTCATTTAATTTAGAGAAACAAAGTGTCCTGGACTATTCCTTTAGAGACTCCGAGAGTTTCGCCCTATTATTTTGGAGACTCTAATTGTCCTGGCCTATTACTTTAGAGACACAAAGATTTTCGCCTTATTTAATTTAAAAACCCTAAATTTCCTGGCCTAATACTTTCGAGACACCAAGAATTTCGCCTTATTCTTTTAGAGACTATAACTATCCTGGCCTATTCCTTTAGAGAATACAAATGTTTCGCTTTATTTAGTATAGAGACTCTAACACTCCTGGCCTAATCATTTAGAGACTCCAAGGGTTTTGCCTCATTCTTTTAGAGACTCTAACCCTCCTGGACTATTCCTTTAGAGACTACAATATTTTCGCCTTAATTAATTTATAGGCACTAAATTACCTGGCCTATTCCTTTATAGGCTCCAAGAAATTCGCCTTGTTCTTTTAGAGACTATAATTGTCCTGGCCTATTCCTTTAGAGATTCCAAGATTTGCGCCTTATTTCATTTAGAGACACTATATTTCCTGGCCTATTCCTTTAGACACACCAAGTGTTTCGCCTTATTAAATTAAAGACTGTAACTGTACTGGCCTATTCTTTTAGAGACTCCAAGAGTTTGGCCTTATTTAATTTAGAGACTCTAACTGTCATGGCCTATTCCTTTAGAGACCCAAAATATTTAACCTAATTCAATTTAGAGACTCTAACTGTCCTGGACGATTCCTTTAGAGAATACAAGAATTTCGCCTTATATATTTTACAGACACTAACTGTCCTGGCCTATTCATTTAGAGACTCCAATAGTTTCGCCTTATTTAATTTAGAGACACTAATTGTCCTGGCCTATTCCTTTTGAGACAACAAGTGTTTCGGCTTATTATTTTTGAGACTCTAACACTGCTGGCCTATTCCTTTACAGACTCGAAGTGTTTCGCCTTATTTAATTTAGAGACACTAAATATCCTGGTCTATACCTTTAGAGAATTCAAGAGTTTCGCATTATCCTTTTAGAGACTCAAACTGCCCTGGGCTATACCTTCAGAGACTCCAAACTTTCGCCTTGTTACTTTATAGACTCTAACTGTCCTGGACTGTTCCTTTAGAGAAGCCATAATTTTCGCCTTATTTAATTTAGAGACCCTAACTATCCTGGCCTATACCTATATAGACATTTTAGCCATATTTATTTTCGAGACTCTAACTGTCCTGTCCTATTCCTTTAGAGATTTCAAGTTTTTCGCCTTATTTCCTTAGAGCCTCTAACTGTCCCAGTCTATTCCTTTAGAGACCCCAAGATTTTCGCCATATTTAATTTAGAGACCCTAACTATCCTGGCCTATTCCTTTAGAGAATACAAGATTTTCGCCTTATATATTTTCAGACTCTAACACCCCTGTCCTATTAATTTAGACACACCAAGAATTTAACTTTGTATAATTTAGAGTCTCTAACAGTCCTGGCCTATTCCTTTAGAGTCTACAAGATTTTCGCCTTATTAAATTTAGAGACTCTAATTTTCCTGGCCTATTCCTTTAGAGACTGCAAGAGTTTCGCCTCATTCTTTTGGAAACACTAATTGTCTTGGCCTATTCGTTTAGAGACTCCAAGTGTTTCGCCTTATTTAATTTAGAGACACAAAACGCCCTGGCCTATTACTTTAGAGACAACAAATATTTCGCCTTATTTAATTTTGAGACTCTAACACTCCTGTCCTAATACTTTAGAGACTCCAAATGTTTCGCCTTATTTAATTTAAGGAAACTAACTGTCCTGGCCTATTACTTTAGAGAATCCAATAATTTCGCCTTATTTAGTTTAGAGACCCTAACTCACATGGCCTCTTCCTTTATAGACTCCGAGAATTTCGCCTTATTCTTTTATAGACTCTAACGTTCCTGGCCTATTCCTTTAAAGACAACATGTGTTTCGCCTTATTTAATTTAGAGACTCCAACTGTCCTGGCCATTTCCTTTAGAGTCTCCAAGAGATTCGAATTATTTAATTTATAAACTCTAACTGTCCTGGCCTATTCCTTTAGAGACTCCAAGGTTTTGGACTTATTAAATTTAGCGACACTAACTCTCCTGGCCTATTCCATTAGAGAAACCAAGTGTTTCGCCTTAATTAATTTAGAGACTCTAACTGTTCTGGCCTATTATTTGGAGACTCCAAGTGTTTCGCCTTCTTGAATTTACAGAGTCTAACTCTCCTGGCCTATTCGTTTAGAGACACCAAGTGTTTGGCCTTATTTAATTTAGAGACTCTAAGTGTCCTGGCCCATTCCTTTAGAGACGCCAAGCTTTTCGCCTTATTATTTTAGAGACTCTAATTGTCCTGGCCTATTCCGTCAGAGAATCCAAGATTTTCGTCTTATTTTATTTAGACACTATATTTGTCCCGGCCTATTCCTTTAGGGACTCCAAGAGATTCGCCTCATTCTTTTAGAGACTTGAAATTTCCTGGAGTGTTCCTTTAGAGACTCCGACAGTTTCTCCTTATTTAATTTTGAGACTCAAATTGTCCTGGCCAATTCCTTTAGAGACAGAGTTTCGCCTTATTGAATTTAGTGACTCTAACTGCCCTGTCCTATTCCTTTACAAAATCCAATACTTTCCCCTTATTATTTTAGAGAATCTAACTGTCCTGGCCTATTCCTATAGAGACTCCAAGAGTTGCGCCTTATTTAATTTAGAAACACTTAATTCCCTGGCCTATTCCTTTAGAGACCCCATGAGTTTCGTCTTATTTAATTTCGAGACTCTAACACTCCTGGCCTATTCCTTTAAAGATTCCAAGTGTTTCGCCTTATTTAATTTAGAGAATCTAACTGTCCTGTCCTGTTCCTTTAGAGACACAAAGAGTTTCGCCTTATTTAATTTAGAGACTCTAACAGTCCTGGCCAATTATTTTTAGAGATTCTTAGAGTTTCGCCTTATTCACTTTAGAGACTCTAACTGCCCTGGCCTATTACTTTAGAGAGTCCAAAATTTTCCCCTTATTTAATATAGAGACTAACTGTCCTGGCCTATTCCTTTAGAGCCTCCACGTTTTTCGCCTTATTTAATTTAGAGTCTCTAAACTTCCTGGCCTATTCCTTTAGAGACCCCAAATGTTTTGTCTTATTTAATTTCGTGACTTTAATTGTCCTGGCCTATTCCTTTAGATAATCCAAGGATTTCACCATATTTAATTAGAGAATCTAACTGTCCTTGCCTATTTCTTTAGAGTCTCAAAGAGTTTCGCCTCATTCTTTTAGAGACTCTAAATAATCTGGCCTATTCCTTTAGAGACTCCAAAATTTTCGCCTTATTTATTTTAGAGACTCTAAGTGTCCTGGCCTATTCCTTTAGAACCACCAAGTGTTTCGCCTGGCCTATTCCTTTAGAGACCCCTATATTTTCGCCTTAATTATTTTAGAGTCTCATTCAGTCCCGGGCTATTACATTAGAGATTCCAAGTTTTTCGCCTCATTTAATTTATAGAAGCAAAGTGTCCTGGGTTATTCCTTTATAGACTCCAAGTGTTTCGCCCTATTCTTTTGGAGACTCTAACAGTCCTGGCCTATTCCTTTAGAGACTCCAACATTTTCGACTTATTTAATTTAGAGGCTCTATTTGTCCTGCCCTATTACTTTAGAGACAGGAAGTGTTTCGCCTTATTTCATTTAGAAACTCTAACTTTCTTGGCCTATTCCTTTCGAGACTCCAAGTGTTTCGCCTTATTCTTTTGCAGACTCTAACTGTCCTGGCCTAATCCTTTAGAGAATCCAAGTGTTTGGCTTTATTTAATTTAGAGGCTATATCTCTCCTGGCGTATTCCTTTAGAGACTCAAAGAATTTTGCCTCATTCTTTTAGAGACTCAAACTCTCCTGGCCTATTCCTTTAGAGACACCAACAATTTCGCCTTATTTAATTTAGAGACACTAACTTTCCTGGCCTATTCCTTTATAGAATCCAAGTGTTTCGCGTTATTCTTTTAGGGGCTATAACTGTTCTGGCCTATTCCTTTAGAGATTCCAAGAGGTCCGCCTTATTTAATTTAGAGACTGTAACTTTCATGGCCTATTCCTTTAGAGATAACAAGAGTTTCGCCTTATTTAATTTAGAAACACTTACAGTCCTGGCCTATTCCATTAGAGACCCCAAGAGCTTCTCCTTATATAATTTAGACACTTTAACTCTACTGCCCTATTTCTTTAGACCCCAAGAGTTTCGCCTTATTTAATTTACAGACTCTAACTGTCCTGGCCTATTTTTTAGAAACTTCAAGAATTTCGCCTTATTTAATTTACAGACTCTATCTGTCCTGGCATATTCGTTTACAGACTCAAAGCGATTCTCCTTATTCTTTTAGAGACTCTAGCTCTGCTGTCCTCTTCCTTTAGAGACTCGAAATATTTCGCCTTATTTAATTTAGAGACACTATATTTACTGGCCTATTCCTTTAGAGACCCCAAGAGATTCGCCTTATTCTTTTAGAGACTCAAACCCTCCTGGGTCTATTCCTTTAGAGACTACAAGTGTTTCGCATTATTTAATTAAAGACTCTAACTGTCCTGGCCTATTACTTTAGAGACTCCATGTGTTTCGCCTTGTTTAATTTAGGGACCCTAACTGTCCTGGCCTATTCATATAGAGACATAAAATTTTGACTTATTTCATTTAGAGACTCTAACTGTCCTGGTCTAATCCTTTAGAGATTCCAAAATTTTCGCCTTATTTAATTTAGACCCTCTAACTGTCCCGGCCTATTCCTTTAGAGACCCCAAGAATTTCGCCTTATTTAATTTAGAGACACTAAAAGTCCTGGCCTATTTCTTTACAGACTCCAAGTTTTTCGCCTTATTACTTTTGTGACTCTACCTGTCTTGGCTTATTCCTTTAGAGACTCAAAGTGTTTCGCCTTATTCTTTTAGAGGCTCAAAGTTTTCTGGACTATACCTTTTGAGACATCATGAGTTTCGCCTTATTCTTTTTGAGACTCTAACACTCTTGGCCTATTACTTTAGAGACCACAAGTTTTTTGCCTTATTTAATTTAGAGACTCGAACAGTCCTGGCCTATTACTTTAGAGACCCCAAAAGTTTCGCCTTATTTAATTTTGAGACTCTAACTGTCCTAGCCTATTACTTTAGTGATTCCAAGTGTTTCGCCTTATTTAATTCAGAGACACTAACTCTCATGGCCTGTTACTTTAGGGACTCCAGTAGTTTCGCCTTATTTAATTTAGGGACCCTAACGGTCCTGGCCTATTCCATTAGAGACCCCAAGTTTCTCGCCTTATTTAATTTAGAGACTGTGTCTGTCCTGGCCTATTATTTATGACTCCAAAATTTCGCCTTATTCAATTTAGAGACTCTAACACTCCTGGCCTATTCCTTTAGAGACCCGAAGTGTTTTGCCTTATTTATTTTAGGGACTCTAATTGTCCTGGCCTATTCCGTTAGAGACTCCAAGAGTATCGCCTTAATTTAGTTAGAGACAATAACTGTTCTGGCATATTCCTTTTGGGACTCCAAGGGTTTCGCCTCATTCTTTTAGAGACATTAACTCTCCTGGCCTGCTTCTTTAGAGACTACAAAAATTTCGCCTTATTTATTCTAGAGACTCTAACTGCCCTGGCCAATTCCTTTAGAGATTCTGAGAATTTCGCCTTATTAATTTAGAGGCTATCACAGTCCAGGATTATTCCTTTTGAGAATCCAAGTATATTGCCTTATTTAATTGAGATTCTAACCTTCCTGGCCTATTCCTTTAGAGACGCCTAGGGTTTCGCTTCATTTTTTAAAGAGACCCTAAATTCCCTGGCCTATACCTTTAGAGACTCCAAGATTTTAGCCTTATTTAATTTAAAGTCTCTAACTCTCATGGCCTATTCCATTAGATTTTCCAAGATTTTCGCCCTATTCCTTTGGAGGCTCTATCTGTCCTGGCCTATTCATTTAGAGCACAAGACATTTTGCCTTATTAAATTTAGAGGCTGTAACTGTCCTGTCCTTTTTCTTTAGAGAAACCAAGGTTTTCGCTTTATTGTATTTTGAGACACTAAATATCCTGACGTATTCCTTTAGAGATTCTATGGCTTTCGCCTTATTCTTTTAGAGACTTTAACTGTCCTGTCCTCTTCCTTAAGAGACTCTAATAGTTTCGCCCTATTAATTTAGAGACTAACTGTCCTGGCCTATTCCAGTAGAGACCCAAAGTTTTACGGCTTATTTCATTTAGTGACACTAAATTTCTTGGCCTATTTCATTAGAGACTCTAAGAGTTTCTCCTTATTTAATTTAGAGACTCTATCTGTCCTGGCCTATTCCTTTAGAGACACCAAGTGTTTCGCCTAAATGTTTTAGAGACTCTAACTATTCTGACCTAATACTTTAGAGAAAACATGTGTTTGGTTTTATTTAATTTAGAGACCCTAAACTTCTTGGCCAATAACTTTAAATACTACAACTTTTTCGTCTCATTCTTTTAGAGACACTAACTGTCATGGCCTCGTCTTTAGAGACTCCATGAGTTTCGCGTAATTCTTTTGGAGACTCTAAAAGTTCTGACCCCTACCCTATAGATACCACAAGAGATTCGCCTTATTTAATTTAGAGACTTATATGACCTGACCTATTACTTTAGAGAATCCAAGTGTTTCGCCTTATTTAATTTAGAGACAATAACTGTCCAGGCCTACTCCTTTAGACATTCCAAGGTTTTCCCTTTATTCTTTTAGAGACTCTAACGTCCCTGGCCTATTCCGTTAAAGACTCCAAGAGTTTCGCCTTATTTAATATAGAGACTCTAACTGATCTGGCCAATTCCTGTAGAGACTCCAAGAGTTTCGCCTTATTTAATTCATAAACTATAACTGTCCTGGCCTATTCCTTTAGAGACACCAAGCGTTCTCCATTTTTAATTTACGTACACTAACATTCCTGGCCTATTCTTTAGAGTCACCAAGAGATTCGCCTTATTTAATTTAGGGACTTTAACGGTCCTGGCCTATTCCTTTAGAGACTCCAAGATTTTCGTCTTATTTAAATTTGAGACAAAAATTCTCCTTGCCTATTCCTTTTGAGACGACAAGTTTTTGGCCTTATTCTTTTAGAGACTCTAACATTCCTGGCCTATTCCTTTAGAGACTTCAAGAGATTCGCCTTATTTAATTTAGAGACCCTAAATATCCTGGCCTATTCCTTTAGAGTCTCCAAGTGTTTCGCCTTATTCTTTTAGAGACTCTAACTGTTTGGCCTATACATTTAGAGACTCCAAGACTTTCGCATTATTCTTTTAGAGACTCTAACCCTCCTGGCCTATTCATTTAGAGACTTCAAGTATTTCGCCATATTTTATTTAGAGTCTCTAAGTGCCCTGGCCTATTCCTTTAGAGAATCTAATGATTTCGCCTTATTTAATTTAGAGACGCAAACTGTCCTGGCCTATTCCTTTAGAGATTACATGTGTTTCGCCTTATTCTTTTAGAGACTCTAACTGTCCTGGCCTATTCTTTATAGGCTCCAAGAGATTCGCCTTATTCAATTTAGAGTCTCTAACTGACATGGCCTATAACTTTAGACACACCAAGACTTCCGCCTTATTCTTTTAGACACTAAAACTATCCTCGTCTATTCCTTTAGAGTCTCCAAAGAGTTTCGCTTTATTTAATTTAGAGACTCTAACTGTCCTGGCCTATTCCTTTAGAGACACCAAGTATTTCGCCTTTCTTAATTTAGAGACACTTTCTGTCCTGGGCTATTCCTTTAGAGACTCAAAGAGTTCCGCCTTAATATTTAGAGACACTAACTGTCCTGGCCTATTCCTTTAGAGACTCAAAGAGTTTTGCCTTATTTAATTTAGAGACTCTAAATGACCTGGCCTATTACTTTATAGACTCAAGGAGCTTCGCCTTATTTAATTTAGGGACTCTAACTGTCCTGGCATATTCCTTTAGAGACACCAAGAGTTTCGCCTTATTTAAATTAGGGACTCTAACCCTCCTGGCCTATTCCTGTAGAGACTACAAGTAGTTCGCCTTATTTAATTTAGAGACTCTTACAGTCCTTGCCTATTACTAAAGAGAATCCAAGTGTTTCGCCTTATTTAATTTAGAGACTTTAACTGTTCTGGCCTATTCCTTTAGAGGCTACAAAAATTTCACCATATTTAATTTATAGACTCTAACTGTCCTGGCCTAATCCTTTAGAGACTCCAAGACTTTCGCCTTATTTAATTAGAGACTCTAAGAGTCCTGGCCTATTCCTTTGGAGACTCCAAGCTTTTCGCCTCATTTAATTTAGAGACTCTAACTGTCCTGGCCTATTACTTCAGAGTCTCCAATAGTTTCGCCTTATTTAATTTAGAGACTCTAAGTGTGCTAGTCTTTTCCTTTAGAGACTCCAAGAGTATCACTTTATTTTTTAGAGACTCTAAGTGTCCTGGCCTATTACTTTAGAGACTCAAAGTGATTCACCTTTTTAAATTTAGAGCCTCTAACATCCTGGCCTATTCATTGAGAGACTCATAGTGTTTGGCCTTATTTATTTTAGAGACCCTAACTGTCCTGGCCTATTCCTTTAGAGACTCCAATTGTTTCGCCTTATTAATTTAGTGTCTAACTGCACTGTACTATTCCTTTAGAGAATCCAAGAAGTTTGCCTTATTTAATTTAGAGACTCTAACTGTCCTTGCCTAATCCTTTAGAGACTATATGTGTTTCGCCTTATTAATTTAGAGATTAACAGTCCTGGCCTATTCCTTTAGAGAACCCAAGAGTTTTGCCTTATATAGTTTAGAGACCCTAACTGTCCTGGCCTATTCATTTAGAGAATCCAAGTGTTTCGCTTTATTAAATTTAGAGACTCTAAATTCCTGGCCTATTCCTTTAGAGACTCCAAGACTTACGCCTTATTTAATTTAGAGACTCTAACTGTCCTGGCCTATTCATTTAGAGAATCTAAGTGTTTCGCCTGATTTAATTTAGAGACTCTAAATGTCCTGGATTATTCCTTTAGAGACTCCTATATTTTGCCATTATTCTTTTAGAGACCCTAACTTTCCTGGCCTATTCCGTTACAGACTCCAAGAATTACGCCTTATTTAATGTAGAGTCTCTGCCCAGGCCAATTCCTTTAAACTCCAAGAGTTTTGCTTTATTGAATTCAGAGTCTCTAAATGTCCTGGCATATTCCTTTAGAGAATCCAAGATTTTCGCCTTATTTAATTTAGAGTCTCTAACTCTCCTGGCCTATTCCTTTAGAGACTTCAAGATTTTCGCCTTATTTAATTTAGAGACTAAATATCCTGGCCTATTACTTTAGAGACTATAAGTGTTTCTCCTTATTAGTTTAGAGACTAACTGTCTTGGCATATTCCTTTGGAGACTGTAAGTGTTTCTCCTTATTAATTTAGAGACTAACTGTCCTGGCCTATTCCTTTAGAGTCTCCAATTATTTGCCTTATTTAATTGAGAGACATTAATTGTACTGGCCTCTTTCTTTAGAGACCCTAAGATATACTCCTTATCAAATTATAGACTAACTGTCCTGGCCTATTCCTTTAGAGACCCTAAGAATTTCGCCATATTAATTTAGATACTAACTGTCCTTCCCATTCCTTTAGAGACTCTAAATGTTTCGCCTTTTTTTGAGACTCTGGCTGTCCTGGCCTTTTTTTTAGAATTTCTAAGTGTTTCTACTTATTAATTTAGAGACTAATTTTCCTGGCCTATTCCTTTAGAGACTCTAAGTATTTCTCCTTATCTATTTAGAGACTAACTGTCCTGGCCTATTCCTTTAGAGACCCTAATATTTTCGCTTATTATTTTAGAGACTAACTCTCCTGGCCTATTGCTTTAGAGACGAAGTTTTTCGCCTTATTATTTTAGATACACTATCTGCCGTGGCCTATTCCTTTGGAGACTCTATTCGTTTCTCCTCATTAATATAGAGTCTAACTGTCCTGGCATATTCCTTTAGAGACTCTAAGTGTTTTTCCTTATTAATTTAGAGACTAACTGTCCTGAACTATTCCTTTAGAGACTTAATTTTTCTCCTTATTAATATAGAATCTAAATATCCTAGCTTATTCTTTAGAGTCTCTAAGAGTTTCGCCGTATTAATTTAGGGACTAACTCTCCTGGCCTATTCCTTTAGAGACTCCAAGATTTTCGCTTTATTTAATTTAGAGACAAACTGTCCTTGCCTATTTTTTTTGCGACACTAAGTCTTTCGTCTTATTTATTTTAGAGACCCTAACTATCTTGCCCTATTACTTTAGAGACCCCAAGTATTTCGCCTTATTTTTTTTATGGACTCTAACGGTCCTGGCCTATTCCTTTAGGGATTCTAAGTGTTTCGCCTTATTTAATTTAGAGACTATAACTGTCCTGGCCTATAACTTTAGAGACACCAAGAGATTCCCCTTCTTTAAATTACAGACTCTCTCTGTACTGGCCTATTCTTTTACAGATAACAAGATTTTCGCCTTATTTAATTTAGAGACTCTAACTGTCCTGGTCTATAACTTTAAAGGCTCTAAGCGTTTCGCCTTATTTAATTTAGAGACTGTAACTGATCTGAACTATTCCTTTAGAGACATCAAATTGTTTCGCCTTATTTAATTTAAAGACACTAACTGTCCTGGCCTATTCCTTTAGAGTCTCTAAGTGTTTCGCCTTATTGTTTTAAATACTAACTGTCCTATCCCATTTCTTTTGAACTCTAATTTTTTCGTCTGATTAATTTAGAGACTAACTGAACTGGCCTATTACTTTAGAGAACCCAAGTGTTTCGCCTTATTCAATTTACAGACTATAACTGTCCTGGCCTCTTCCTTTAGAGATTCCAAGATTTTCTCCTTATTTAATTTCGAGACTCTAAAAGTCCTGGCCTATTTCTTTATAGAATCCAAGATTTTCGCCTTATTTAATTTAGAGACTTTTACAGTCCTGGCCTATACATTTAAAGTCTCCAAGAATTTCGCCTTATATAATTTAGAGATTCTAACTGTCCTGGCGTATTGTTTTGGGAATCCAAGTGTTTTGCCTTAATTAATTTAGAGTCTCTAACTGTCCTGGCCTATTACTTTAGAGACTCCAAGTGTTTCGCCTTTTTCTTTTAGAGACTCTAACCGTCCTGGCCTATTCATTTAGAGACAACAAATGTTTCGCCATATTTTATTTAGAGACTCTAACAGTCCTGGGCTATTTCTTTTGAGACTCCAAGAGTTTCGCATTATTTAATTTAGAGACACTAACAGTCCTGGCTTATTCCTTTAGAGACACGAAGTTTTTCACCTTATTCTTTTAGAGACTCTAACATTCCTGGTCTATTCCTTTAGAGGCGCCAAGAGTTTTGCCTTATTTACGTTAGAGACCCTAACTCTCTTGGCCTATTTCTTTAGAGACTCCAGGGGTTTCACCTTATTTAATTTAGAGACCCTAACTGTCCTGGCCTATTCCTTTAGTGGCTCCAAGCTTTTCGCGTTATTCTTTTAGAGACTCTAATAATCCTGGCCTGTTCCTTTAGAGAAACCACGAGTTTCGTCTTATTTAATTTAGAGACACTAAATTTCCTGGCATATTCCTTTAGACACGCCAAGAGTTTCGCCTTATTTAATTTGGAGACTCTATCTGTGCTGGCCTATTCCTTTAGAGAATCCAAAAGTTTCGCCTTATTTAATTCAGAGACTCAAAGTGTCCTGGCCTATTCCTATAGAGATAAATTATTTTTCGCCTTATTTAATTTAGAGACTGTAACGTTCCTGCCCTGTTCCTTTAGAGACAATAAGAATTTCGCCTTATTCAATATATAGATTCTAATTGTCCTGGCCTATTCCTTTAGAGATTCCAAAAGTTTCGTCTTATATAATTTAGAGACACTAACTGTCCTGGAATATTCCTTTAGAGACTGAAAGTTTTTCGCCTTATTCTTTTAGAGACCCTAACTCTCCTGCCCTAATACTTTACAGACTCCACGAGTTCGCCTTATATAATTTAAAGACACACACTGCCCTGGCCTATTCCTTTAGAGAGTCCAAGTGTTTGGCCTTATTCTTTTAGAGATTCTAACAGTCCTGGTCTATTCCTTTAGAGACCCCAAGAGTTTCGCCTTATTTAATTTAGAGGTTCTGTCTTGGCCTATTCCTTTAGAGACACGAAGAGCTTAGCCTTATTTAATTTAGAGACACTAACTGTCCTGTCTTGTTCCTTAAGAGACAACAAGTGTTCCGCCTTATTTAATGTAGGAACTCTAACAGTCTTGGCCTATTACTTTAGAGACTCTAAGAGTTTCGCCTTATTCAATTTATATTCGTCTTATATAATTTATACACTCTAACTGTCCTGGCCTATTACATTAGAGACCACAAGTGTTTCGCCTTATTTAATTTAAAGACTCTAACGGTCCTGGCCTATTCTTTTAGAGACACTATGATTTTAGCCTTATTTAATTTAGAGACTATCTGTCTTGGCCTATTCCTTTAGAGACTCGAAGAGTTTCCCCTTATTTTATTTGGATACTCTAACTCTCCTGGCCTATACCTTTAGAGACCCCAAGTGTTTCGTCTTATTCTTTTAGAGACTCTATCTTTCCTGGCCTATTCCTTTAGAGGATACCAGATTTTCGCCTTATTTAATTTAGAGACTGTAACTGTCCTGGCCTATTCCTTTAGGGAAAGCAAGAGTTTCGCCGTATTTAATTTTAAGACTCAAACTGTACAGGCCTATTACTTTAGATATTCCATGTGTTCCATGTTATTTAATTTAGACAATCTAAGTGTCCTGGCCTAATCCTTTAGAGACCCCAATTGTTTCGCCTTATTTCATTTAGAGACTGTAACTCGCCTGGCCTCTTCATTTAGAGAATCAAAGAGTTTCGCCATATTTAATTTAGAGACCCTTACTGTCCTGGCCTATTCTTTAGAGACTCCAAGATTTTCGCTTCATTTTATTTAGGGACTAACTGTCCTGGCCTAATTCTTTAGAGGCTCTAAGAGATTCTCCTTAATATTTTAGAGTCTAAAAGTCCAGGCCTATTATTTTAGAGACTCTAAGTGATTCTCCTTATCATTTTAGAGACTAACTGTCCTGGCCTATTTCTTTAGAGACTCTAAGTGTTTCTCCTTATTAATTTAGAAAGTAACTGTCCTGGCCTATCCTTTAGAGACTCTAAGAAATTCGCCGTATTAATTTAGAGTCTAACTGTCCTGGCCTATTCTTTTAGAGACTCCAAGTGTTTCGCCTTATTTAATTTAGAGACTCTAACTGTCCTGTCCTATTTCTTTAGGGACACTAAGTGTTTCGTCTTATTTACTTTAGAGACACTATATGTCGTGGCCTATTACTATAGGGACTCTAAGTGTTTCGTCTTATTTAATTTAGAGACTCTATCTGTCCTGGCCTATTCATTTAGAGACTCCAAGCTTTTCGCCATATTTAATTTAGAGAATTCAAACTTTCCTGGCATATACCTTCAGAGAATCCAAGAATTTTGCTTTATTTAATTTAGAGTCTCTAACACTCGTGGCCTATTACTTTAGATGTTCTAAGAGTTTCTCCTTATTAATTTAGAGACTAATTGTCCTGGCCTATCCTTTAGAGAATCTAAGTATTTTCTTTACTAATTTAGAGACTAACTGTCCTGGACTATTCCTTTAGAGACTCTAAGTTTTTCGCTTATTATTTTAGAGACAAACTGTCCTGGCATATACCATTAGAGAGTAAGGTATTCGCCTTATTCTTTTAGAGAAACTAACACTCCTGGCCTATTATTTTAGAGACTCTATGAGATTCACCCCAATAATTTAGAGTCTAACTGTCCTGGCCTATTCATTTAGATACTCTAAGTGTTTCTCATTATTAATTTAGAGTGTAACTGTCCTGGCCCATTCCTTTAGAGACTCTAAGTGATTCTCCTTATTAATTTTGAAACTAACTGTCCTGGCCTATAATTTAGAGACTCTAAGATTTTCGCCGTATTAATTTAGAGACTAATTGTCCTGGCCTAATCCTTTAAAGACAACAAGATTTTCGCCTTATTCCATTTAGAGGCTCTAACTGTCCTAGCATATTCCTTTAAGGACACTAATTATTTCGTCTTATTTATATTAGAGTCTCTAAGAGTTTTGGCCTAATACTTTAGGGACACTAATTATTTCACCTTATTTAATTTAGAGGCTCTAACTGTCCTGGCCTATTCCTTTAGACACATCAAGTTTTTCGCCTTAATTACTTTAGGGGCTCTAACTGTCCTGGCCCATTTCTTTAGACACCAAGCGTTTCGCCTTATTTAATTTAGAGTCTCTAACAGCCCTGTCCTATTCATTTAGAGACTCTAAATTTTTCGCCTTATTAATTTAGAGACTAACTGTCCTGGCCTATTCCTTTACAGACACCAAGGTTTACGCCTTATTTAATTTAAAGACCCTAACCGCCCTGGACTATTGCTTTAGAGACTTCAAGATTTTCGCCTTATTTAATTTAGAGACGCTAACTGCCTGGCTTATTCCTTTAGAGAATCCAAGTTTTTCGCCTTATATAATTTAGAGACTCTAACTGTCCTGGCCTATTCCTTTAAAGACACCAAGGCTTTCGAATAATTTAATTTAGAGACTCTAACTCTCTTGGCCTATTCGTTTAGAGACTCTTAGAATTTCGCCTTATTAATTTAGAGATTAAATCTCCTGGCCTATTCCTTTACAGACTCCTTTACAGACTCCAAGATGCCTATTCCTTTAGAGACTCTAAGTGTTTCGCCTTATTAATTTAGAGACTAAATCTCCTGGATTATTCCTTTAGAGACTCTAAGTTTTTCGTCTTATTTATTTAGAGACTAACTGTCCTGGCCTAATCCTTTTGAGACTCTAAGCGTTTCGCCTTATTCTTTTAGAGACACTTACTGTCCTGGCCTACTCCTTCAGAGACTCTAAAGTTTTCGCCTTATTCTTTTAGATATTTTAACTGTCCTGGCCTATTCCTTTAGAGACTCTAAGTGTTTCTCCTTATTAATATAGAGACTAACTGTCCCGGCCTATCCTTTTATAGACTCTAAGAATTTCGCCTTATTAATTTAGAGACTAACTGTCCTGGCATATTCCTTTAGAGACTCCAAGATTTTCGCCTTATTTAATTTAGAGAATCAAACTTTCCTATTCTATTCCTTTAGAGACTCTATGAATTTCGTCTTATTAATTTAGAGACTAACTGTCCTGGCCTATTCCTTTAGAGACACCAAGTGTTTCGCCTAATTTAATTTAGAGACACTAACTGACCTGTCCTATTCCTTTAGAGACTCCAAGAATTTAGCCTTATTGAATTTATAGGCACTAACTCTCCTGGCCTATTCCTTTAGTGAAACCAAGTGTGTCGCCTTATTTAATTAAAGGCACTAACTGTCATTGTTATTACTTTAGAGACTCTAAGTTTTTCGCCTTATACTTTTAGAGACTCTAACAGACCTGGCCTATTCCTTTAGAGACTCTAAGTGTTTCGCCTTATTCTTTTAGAGACTCTAACTCTCTTGGCCTATTCCTTTAGAGAATCCAAGATTTTCGCCTTATTTAATTTAGAGAATTTAACGGTCCCGTCCTTTTTCTTTAGGGGCTCTAAATTTTTCGCCTTATTATTTCAGAGATTCTAACTGACCTGGCCTAATACTAAGAATTCCGCCTTATTTAATATAGATATTCTCACTGTCCTGGCCTATTACTTTAGAGCCTCTAAGTGTTTGGCCTTATTTAATTTAGAGTTTCTAACTGTCCTGGCCTATTCATTTAGAGACTCTTAGTGTTTTGCCTTATTTAATTTAGAGCTTCTAACTGACCTGGCCTATTCCTTTAGAAACTCCAAGATTTTCGCCTTAATTAATGTAGAGTCTCTAACTGTCCTGGCCTATTTCTTTAGAGAACCCAAGATTTTCGCCTTATTTAATTTAGAGACACTAACTGTACTGGCCTATTCCTTTAATGACTCAAAGTTTTTCGCCTTATCGTTTTAGAGACTCTAACTGTCCTGGCCTATTCCTTTAGAGAAACCAATAGTTTCGCATTATTTAATTTAGAGAGTCTAAATGTCCTGGCCTATTCCTTTACAGATTACCAGGATCCGCCTTATTCTTTTAGAGACTGTAACATTCCACGCCTATTCCTTTAGAGACACCAAGTGTTTCGCCTGAATTAATTGAGACACAAAATGTCTTGCCTATTCCTTTAGATACTCTAAGAGTTTCTGCTTATTAATTTAGATACTAACTCTCCTTGCCTATTCTTTTAGTGACCCAAAGTGTTTCGCGTTATTAATTCAGAGACCAACTTTCCTGGCCTATTCCTTTAGTGACTCTATGTGTTTCGCCTTATTTTTTAGAGACTCTAACTGTCCTGGCATATTCCTTTAGAGACTCGAAGAATATCACCTTATTAATAGAGAGACTAACTGTCCTGGCCTATTCTTTCAGAGATTCTAAGTTTTTTTCATTATTAATTTAGGGACTTAAACCTGGCCTATTACTTTAGAGACTCTAAGTGTTTATCCTAATTAATTTAGGACTCTAACTGTCCTGGCCTATTACTTTAGGACCCCTAAGTTTTTCTCCTTATTAATTTAGAGACTAAATATCCTGGCCTAATCCTTTAGAGACTCTAATTTTTTCAACTTATTAATTTAGAAAATAACTTTCCTGGCCTATTCATTTAGAGAATATAAGTCTTAGGCCTTATTTAATTTAGAGATTCTAACTCTCCTGGCCTATTCCTTTAGAAACTCTAAGAGTTTCGCCTTAATAATATAGAGAATAACTGTCCTGTCCTATTCCTTTATAGACTCTATAAATTTGTACTTATTAATTTAGAGTCTAACTGTCCTGGCATCTTCCTTTAGAGACTCTAGGTGTTTCGCCTTTTTAATTTCGAAGCTAACTGTCCTGGCCTTTTTTTTTAATATGATTTATTATGCATGCTCCATTACAAAGGAGTAATACTACATGCTTCATTATACATTTATGCTTGTTTTTCATTGTAGGGGATGCAATGACCAACACGATCAATGAATTCCCTTTACAGTTGTCGTTGTTACGACTTAGGACCCTATTGTATACAATATCTAAATTCTTTTAAAGTAGAATAAAAGGTGTACATATCTAAACCCCTTAGAGTATATCAAAATTTATCGATTTTATAAACATTAAGAAAAATTTTAGGTACTTCGATATTAACTCATGTTTACTTGCCGGCCAGTTGCCAGACTTTAAAACATTGCGTTTTAGTGTTTCTCTTTGTGTATGCAGTATCGAACACCGGTACAGTAAATGTTCTACGGTTTGATCTCCGTTGCCGCAGGGGCAGTTTGCATGTTCCAGAATTTTG
>Ga0268261_10000057_pt1 | contig 75468 bp, 2 predicted proteins | sample TergutNc150P1_FD_190353 | JGI IMG/M metagenome (GOLD analysis project Ga0268261, IMG submission 190353) | Nasutitermes corniger P1 segment gut microbial community from laboratory colony in Florida, USA - Nc150 P1 (SPAdes) (version 2) | ecosystem: Host-associated > Arthropoda: Insects > Digestive... | reverse complement strand
CAGTAAAAGAGCAGCAGGGTATGGTCACAGGGTAGAGAGTGAGAGAGTCATGTGTGGAAGAAGATAGAAAGATGCTTGAAGAGAGAGACGAGTAAATGTTAGAGTAGGATAGGAGATGCGGTAAACATTTACAAAGGAGGATTCTACTTGTTACGTATTTGTCAACGTCAAGTTTAATGGGATTTTGAAGTTTGCTAGGACAGTCAAAATTCGAGGGTTTGACACTTTTTCGTAATGTAAATCACGAGGGGGTGGATACCGTGTTAGTTACGGTCTCACATTAAAAATGTCCAGTAGAACGCGTCTATTTGGGGTTTACATGAGTTAAGCCAAAAACATAAGCGTCAGTCATAAGAACCAATGGAGAGAAAGAATTCAAATTTTAAAGTTTTCGACCTATTACGAGAATACTAAATTCACGGGGGAACCAATCAGGTTAGTTAGGCAAATTGAAGTAGGGGGAATTCTGGACCAGGGAAACTTAACTTTGCGTATTGTCGTAAACGACACAAGTCTTTCGATTGTCATAGGCGTAGGATGTGCGTGTGCATCACTCCAGATTTAGGCCTGCTTAAACAGACAAAAAACAAATAGTTAGAAATTTTAGAAGCATTCTACGGGGGTTAAAGTTTATACAGATAATATTAAATTGGACAGCATAATTTATTCAGTGAAGTAAAAACAACAGTGAATGCGAAGTGTGAAAGCAATCCGGGCTACGTTTATCGTTACATATAAAAACTTGTACAATTTTGCGCCCAATAAATAAAAATAAAATTGCAACCACATCATCACATCATCAAACCATCAAAAATAGTAACTTCAGTTTATCTACGCTAAGCCCATCAAACTCATCCCACAGTAATCCCTGAAAACTAGGTCTCATGTATACCGAGTGAGTGAGAAAGGCGAGCCGGTCGGTTAGAACTCTTACCGTCCTGGCCTAAACTTTAGAGACTGAAAGGGTTTCGCCTTATTAATTTAGAGACTCTAATTGTCTTTGCCTATTCCTTTAGAGAATCTAAGACTTCCACCTTATTAATTTAGAGACTCTAAATGTCCTGGCCTATTACTTTAGAGACTCTAAGTGTTTCGCCTTATTAATTTAGAGACTCTAAACGTCTTGGCCGAACCTTTAGAGACCGAAAGTTTTTCGCCTTATTAATTTAGAGACTCTAACTCTCCTGGCCTATTCCTTAGAGAATCTAAGATTTTCGCCTTATTAATTTAGAGACTCTAACACTCCTGGCGTATTCCTTTAGAGACTCTAAGGTTTTCTCCATATTAATTTGGAGACTCTAACTCTCCTGGCCTATTCCATTAGAGACTCTAAGAGTTTCGCCTTATTAATTTGGAGACACTAAACCTCCTGGCCTATTCCTTTAGAGAATCTAAGAGATTCGCCTTATTAATTTAGAGACACTAACTGCCCTGGCCTATTCCTTTAGAGACTCTAAGAGTCTCGCCTTATTAATTTAGAGACCCTAACTCTCCTGGCCTATTGATTTAGAGACTCTAAGTGTTTCGCCTTATTAATTTAGAGTCTCTAACTGTCCTGGCCTATTCCTTTAGGGACACTACGAGTTTCGTCTTATTAATTTAGAGACTCTAACTGCCCTGGCCTATTCCTTTAGAGACTCTAAGTGTTTCGCCTTATTAATTTAGAGACCCTAACTGACCTGGACTATTTCTTTAGAGACTCTAACTGTTCCACCTTATTAATTTAGAGACTCTAACTATTCTGGCCTATTCCTTTAGGGACACTACGAGTTTCGTCTTATTAATTTAGAGACCCTAACTGTCCTGGCCTATCACTTTAGAGACTCTAAGAGATTCGCCTTATTAATTTAGAGACTGTAACTGTCCTGGCCTATTCCTTTAGAGACTCTACGTGTTTCGCCTTATTAATTTAGAGACTCTAACTCTCCTGGCCTATTCCTATAGAGACTATAAGAGTTTCGCTTTATTAATTTAGAGACTGTAACAGTCCTGGCCTAATCCTTTAGAGACTCTAAGAGATTCGCCTTATTAATTTATAGACACTAACCGTCCTGGCCTATTCCTCTAGAGACTCTAAGAGTTTCGCCTTAATAATTTACAGACTCTAACTGTCCAGGCCTATTCCTTTAGAGACCCTAAGATTTTCGCCTTATTAATTTAGAGACACTAACTGTCCTGGCCTATTCCTTTAGAGATTCAAAGAGATTCGCCTTGTTAATTTAGAGACTCTAACTGTCCTGGCCTATTCCTTTTGAGACTCTAAGTGTTTCAGCTTATTAATTTAGAGCCCCTAACAGTCCTGCACTATTCCTATAGAGACTGAGACTTTCGCCTTATTAATTTAGAGCCTCTACCTGTCCTGGCCTATTCCTTTAGAGACTCAAAATTTTTCGCCTTATTAATTTAGAGACACTAAATGTGCTGGCCTATTACTTTAGAGACTCTAAGTGTTTCGCTTTATTAATGTAGAGACGCTAACTGTCCTGGCCAATTCCTTTAGAGAATCTAAGAATTTCGCCTTATTAATTTAGAGACTCCAATTGTCCTGGTCTATTCCTTTAGGGATTCTAGGAGTTTCGCCTTATTAATTTAGGGACACTAACTCTCCCGGCCTATTCCTTTAGAGACTCTAAGAGTTTCGCCTTATTAATTTAGAGACCCTAAAAGTCCTGGCTTATTACTTTAGAGTCTCTAAGATTTTCGCCTTATTAATTTAGAGACTCTAACTGTCCTGGTCTATTCCTTTAGAAACACAAAGAGCTTCGCCTTATCAATTTAGAGACATTATTTGTACTGGCCTATTCCTTTAGAGACTCTCAGAGTTTCGCTTTATTAATTTAGAGACCCTAAAAGTCCTGGGCTATAACTTTAGAGACTCTAAGGGATTCGCCTTATTAATTTAGAGAATCTAACTGTCCTGGCCTATTCCTTTAGAGACTCTAAGATTTTCGCCTTATTAATTTAGAGACTCTAAATGTCCTGGCCTATTTCTTTAGAGACTCTAAGAGTTTCGCCTTATTAATTTAGAGTCTCTTATTGTCCTGGCCTATTCCTTTAGGGACTCTAACAGTTTCGCTTTATTAATTTAGAGACTATAACTTTCCTGGCCTATTCCTTTAGAGACTCTAAGAGTTTCGCCTTATTAATTTAGAGACTCTAACTGCCCTGGCCTGTTCCTTTAGAGACTCCAATAGTTTCGCCTTATTAATTTAGAGACTCTAAATTTCCTGGCCTATTCCTTTAGAGACTCTAAGCATTTCGCCTTATTACTTAGAGAATCTAACTGTCCTGGCCTATTCCTTTAGAGACTATAAGTATTTCGCCTTATTAATTTAGAGACTCTAAACGTCCTGGCCTAATCTTTAGAGACTGAAAGTGTTTCGCCTTAATAATTTAGAGACTCTAACAGACTTCGCCTAATCCTTTAGAGAATCTAAGCGTTCCGCCTTAATAATTTAGAGACACTCACTGTCCTGGCCTATTCCTATAGAGACTCTAAGTGTTTCGCCTTATAAATTTAGAGACTCTAACTGTCCTGGCCTGTTACTTTAGAGACTCTAATTGTTTAGCCTTATTAATTTAGAGACTCTTAATGTCCTGGCATAATCCGTTAGAGACTCTAAGCATTTCGCCTTATTACTTAGAGAATCTAACTGTCCAGGCCTATTCCTTTAGAGACTCTAAGAGTTTCGCCTTATTAATTTAGAGACTCTAAATTTCCTAGCCTTATCTTTAGAGACTGAAAGTGTTTCGCCTTACTAATTTAGAGAATCTAACAGCCTTGGCCTATTCCTTTAGAGAATCTAAGAGTTCCGCCTTAATAATTTAGACACTCACTGTCCTGGCCTACTTCTTTAGAGGTTCTAAGAATTTCGCCTTATTAATTTAGAGACTCTAACTGTCCTGGCCTTTTCCTTTAGAGACTCTAAGAGTTTCGCCTAATTATTTTAGAGACACTAACAGTCCTGGCCTATTCCTTTAGAGACACTATGTTTTTCGCCTTATTAATTTAGAGACTCTAACTGTCCTGGCCTATTCCTTTAGAGACTCTGAGAGATTCGCCTTATTAAATTAGAGACTCTAATTGTCCTGGCCTATTCCTTTAGAGACTCTAAGAGTTTCAGTTTATTAATTTAGAGACTCTAACTGTCCTGGCCTCTTCCTTTAGAGACTCTAAGAGTTTCGCCTTATTAATTTAGAGACACTAACTGTCTTGGCCTTTTCCTTTAGAGACTCTAAAATTTTCGCCTTATTAATATATTGACTCTAACTGTCCTGGCCTATTCCTTTAGAGACTCTAAGAGATTTGCCTTTTTAATTTAGAGACATTAACTGTCCTGGCCTATTCCTTTAGAGACTATAAGAGTTTCGCCTTATTAATTTAGAGAACCTAACTGTCCTGTACTAGTCCTTTAGAGACTCTAAAATTTTCGCCTTATTAATTTACAGACCCTAACTGTCCAGGCCTAAAACTTTAGAGACTCTAAGAGATTTCCCTTATTAATTTAGAGACACTAACTGACCTGGTCTATTCCTTTAGAGACTATAAGACTTTCGCCTTATTAATTTAGAGACTCTAACTTTCCTGGCCTATTCCTTTAGAGACTCTAAAAGTTTCGCCTTATTAATTTACAGACCCTAACACTCCAGGCCTAAAACTTTAGAGACTCTAAGAAATTTGCCTTATTAATTTAGAGACGCTAACACTCCTACACTATTCCTTTAGAGACTGAGGCTTTCGCCTTATACATTTCGAGACCCTAACTGTCCTGGCCTATTCCTTTGGAGAATCTATGGGTTTCGCCTTATTAATTTAGAGACACTAACTCTCCTGGCCTTTTCTTTAGAGACTCTAAGGGTTTCGCTTTATTAATTTAGAGACTCTAACTCTTTTGGCCTATTCCTTTAGAGACTCCAAGTGTTTCGCCTTATTAAGTTAGAGACGCTAAGTGTCCTGGCCTATACTTTTGGAGACTCTATGAGTTTCGCCTTATTAATTTAGAGACACTAACTGTCCTGGCCTATTCCTTTAGAGACTCTAAGAGATTTGCCTTATTAATTTAGAGACACTAAGTTTCCTGGCCTATTCCATTAGAGACTCTTAGAGTTTCGTCTTATTAATTTATAGACTCTAACGGTCCTGGCCTATCCCTTTATAGACTCTAAGAGTTTCGCCTTATTATTATAGAGTCTCTAACCGCCTGGCCTATTTATTTAGAGACAAAGAGTTTCGCCTTATTAATTTAGAGACCCTAACTGTCCTGGCCTATTCCTTTAGAGACTCTAACAGATTCGCCTTATTAATTTAGAGACACTTACTGTCCTGGCGTATTGCTTTAGAGACTCTAAGATTTTCGCCTTATTAATTTAGAGACACTAACTGTCCTGGCCTATTTCTTTTGAGACTCTAAGAGCTTCGCCTTATTAATTTAGAGACGCTAACACACCTGGCCTATTTCTTTAGAGAATCTAAGTGTTCCGCTTTATTAAATTAGAGACGCTAAATGTCCTGGCTTATGCCTTTAGAGACTCTAAGAGTTTCGCCTTATTAATTTAGAGACTCTAACTATCCTGGCCTATTCCTTTAGAGACTCTGAAAGTTTCGCCTTATTAAATTAGAGACTCTAATTGTCCTGGCCTATTCCTTTAGAGACTCTAAGAATTTCAGTTTATTAATTTAGAGACTCTAACTTTCCAGGACAATTCCTTTAGAAGCTCTAAGAGATTTGCCTTATTAATTTAGAGACCCTAATACTACTGCACTATTCCTTTAGAGACTGGGACATTCGCCTTATTCATTTAGAGCCCCTAACGGTCCAGGCCAAAACTTTTAGAGACTCTAAGGTATTCGCCTTATTAATGTAGAGACTCTAACTGTACTGGCCTATTCCTTTAGGAACTCTAAGGGTTTCGCCTTATTAATTTAGAGAATCTAACTCTAATGTCCTATTCCTATAGAGACTCTAAGTGTTTCGCCTTATTAATTTTCTAGACTCTAACAGTCCTAGCCTATTCCTTTAGAGAATCTAAGAGTTTCGCCTTATTAAATTAGAGACTCTAACTTTCCTGGCCTATACCTTTAGAGACTCTAAGAATTTCGCCTTATTAATTTACAGAACTTAACTGTCCTGGCCTAATCCTTTATTGACTCTAAGTGTTTCGCCTTATTAAATTACAGACTCTAAATGTCCTGGCCTAATCCTTTAGAGACTCTAAGAATTTTGCCTTATTAATTTAGAGATTCTAACTATTCGGTCCTAATCCTTTAGAGACTCAAAGTGTTTCGCCTTATTAATTTCGAGACTCTAACTGTCCTGGCATATTCCTTTAGAGACTCTAAGTGATTCGCCTTATTAATTTAGAGACTCTAACTGTCCTGGCATAATTCTTTAGAGGCTAAGACTTTCGCCTTATTAATTTAGAGACACTAACTGTCCTGGCCTATTCCTTTAGAGACTCTAAGAACTTCGCCTTTATAATTTAGAGACTCTAAACCTCCTGGCCTATTTCTTTAGAGACCCTAAGTGTTTCGCTTTATAAATTTAGAGTCCCTATCTGTCCTGGCCTATTAATTTAGAGACCACAAATGTTTCGAATTATTAATTTATTGAGTCTAAGTGTCCTGGCCTATTCTTTTAGAGACTCTAAAATTTTCGCCTTATTAAATTTGAGACACTTACTGTCCTGGCCTATTCGTTTAGAGACCCTTAAAGTTTCGCCTTATTAATATAGAGACTCTAACTGTCCTGGCCGTATCCTTTAGAGACTGTAAGTGTTTCGCCTTATTAATTTAGAGACCCTAACACTCCTGCACAATTCCTTTAGAGACTGTGGCTTTCGCCTTACTCATTTAGAGACCCTAAGTGTCCTGCAATATTCCTTTAGAGTCTGAGGCTTTCGGCTTATTAATTTAGTTTCTCTATAAGTCCTGGCCTATTAATTTAGAGACTCTAAGAGTTTCGCCTTATTAATTTAGAGACTCTAACTGTCCTGGCCTATTCCTTTAGAGACCCTAAAATTTCGTTTTATAATTTTAGAGACACTAACTGTCCTGGGCTATTCCTTTAGAGATTCTAAGAGTATAGCCTTATTAATTTAGAGACTCTAATTGTCCTGGCCTATTCCTTTAGAGTCTCTAAGAGTTTCGCCTTATTAATTTAGAAACCCTTACTCTCGTGTCCTATACTTATAGAGACTCTAAGTATTTCGCCTTATTATTTTCGAGACCCTAATTGTCTTGGCCTATTCCTTTAGAGACTCTAAGGGTCTCGTCTTATTAATTTAGAGACTCTAAATGTCATGGCATATTCCTTTAGAAACTCTAAGAGTTTCGTCTTATTAAATTAGAGAATCTAACTCTCCTGGCCAAAAACTTTAGAGACTCCAAGAGTTTCGCTTTATTTATTTAGAGTCCCTAACTGTCCTGGCCTATAACTTTAGAGACTCTAAGTGTTTCGCCTTATTAATTTAGAGAATTTAACCCCCCTTGCCTATTCCTTTAGAGAATCTAAAATTTTCGCCTTATTAATTTAGAGACTCTAACTGTCCTGGCCTATTTCTTTAGAGACCCTAAGAGAATCGCCTTATTAATTTCGAGACTCTAACTGTCCTGGCCTATTCCTTTAGAGATTCTAACAGTTTCGCCTTCTTAAATTTGAGACACTAACTGTCCTGCCCTATTATTTTAGAGACTCTAAATGTTTCGCCTTATTAATTTAGAGACTCTAACTGTCCTGGCCTCTTCCTTTAGAGACTCTAAGAGTTTCGCCTTATTAATTTAGAGACACTAACAGTCTTGGCCTTTTCCTTTAGAGACTCTAAAAGTTTCGCCTTATTAATATAGAGACACTAACTGTCTTGCCCTATTCCTTTAGAGGCTCTAAAAGATTTGCCTTTTTAATTTAGAGACACTAACTGTCCTGGCCTATTACTTTAGAGACTATAAGATTTTAGCCTTATTAAATTAGAGACTCTAACTGTCCTGTACTAGTCGTTTAGAGACTCTAAGATTTTCGCCTTATTAATTTACAGACCCTAACTGTCCAGGCCTAAAACTTTAGAGACTCTAAGAGATTTGCCTTATTAATTTAGAGACACTAACTGACCTGGTCTATATCTTTAGAGACTATAAGACTTTCGCCTTATTAATTTAGAGACTCTAACATTCCTGGCCTATTCCTTTAGAGACTCTAAGAGTTTCGGCTTATTAATTTACAGACCCTAACTGTCCAGGCCTAAATTTTTGGGACTCTAAGAGATTTGCCTTATTAATTTAGAGACACTAAATCTCCTGCCCTAATCCTTTAGAGACTGAGGCTTTCGCCTTATACATTTCGTGACCCTAACTGTCCTGGCCTATTCCTTTAGAGAATCTAAGCTTTTCGCCTTATTAATTTAGAGACACTACCTCTCCTGGCCTTTTTCTTTAGAGAATCTATGGGTTTCGCTTTATTAATTTAGAGACTATAACTGTTTTGGCCTATTCCTTTAGAGACTCTAAGTGTTTCGCCTTATTAATTTAGAGACGCTAAGTGTTCTGGCCTTTTTTTGGAGACTCTATGAGTTTCGCCTTCTTAATTTAGAGACACTAACTTTCCTGGCCAATTCCTTTAGAGACTCTAAGAGATTTGCCTTATTAATTTAGAGACACTAAGTTTCCTGGCCTTTTCCTTTAGAGACTCTAAGAGTTTCGTGTTTTTAATTTATAGACCCTAACAGTCCTGGCCTATCCCTTTAGAGACTCTAAGTGTTTCGCGTTATTAATATAGAGTCTCTAAACCCCTGGCCTATTTATTTAGAAACTAAGAGTTTCGCCTTATTAATTTAGAGACTCTAACTGTCCTGGCCTATTCTTTAGAGACTCTAACAGATTGGCCTTATTAATTTAGAGACACTTACTGTCCTGGCGTATTCCTTTACAGACTCTAAGATTTTCGCCTTATTAATTTAGAGACACTAACTGTCCAGGCCTATTCCTTTAGAGACTCTAAGAGTTTCGCCTTATTAATTTAGAGACGCTAACTCTCCTGGCCTATTACTTTAGAGACTCTAAGTTTTCCGCTTTATTAATTTATAGACCCTAACTGTCCTGGCTTATGCCTTTAGAGACCCTAAGAATTTCGGCTTATAAATTTAGAGACCCTAAGTGTCCTGGCCTATTCTTTTAGAGACTCTATGAGATTCGCCTTATTAATTTAGAGACACTAACTGTCCTGGCCTATTCGTTTAGAGACCCTTAATTTTCCGCCTTATTAATATAGAGACTCTAACTGTCCTGGCCTATTCCTTTAGAGACTCTAAGTGTTTCGCCTTATTAATTTAGAGAATCTAACTGTCCTGGCCTATTCCTTTAGAGACTATAAGCGTTTCGCCTTACTAATTTGAGAATGTAACTGTCCTGGCCTAATCCTTTAGAGACTCTAAGTGTTTCGCCTTATTAATTTACAGACTCTAACCGTCCTGGCCTAATCTTTAGAAACTGAAAGTGTTTCGCCTTATTAATTTAGAGACTCTAATTGCCTTGGCCTATTCCTTTTGAGAATCTAAGACTTCCACCTTATTAATTTAGAGACATTAACTGTCCTGTTCTAATACTTTAGAGACTGTAAGAGTTTCTCCTTATTAATTTAGAGACTCAAACCATCCTGGCCTAATCTTTAGAGACTGAAATTTTTCGCCTTATTAATTTAGAGACTCTAACCCTCATCCCCTATTCCTTTAGAGAATCTAAGACTTTCAGCCTTATTAATTTAGAGACTCTAACTGTCCTGGCGTATTCCTTTAGAGACTCTAAGATTTTCGCCTTATTACATTAGAGACACTAACATTCCTGGCCTATTTCTTTGGAGACTCTAAGGGTTTCGCCTTATTAATTGAGACTCTACCTGTCCTGGCCTAATCCTTTAGAGACACTACGAGTTTCACCTTATTAATTTAGAGACAATAACTGTCCTGGACTTTTCCTTTAGAGACTCTTAGAGTTTCACCTTATTAATTTAGAGACTCTAACGGTTCTGGCCTATTCCTTTACAGACTCTGTTTCGCCTTATTAAATTTGAGACCCTAACTTTCCTGGCCTATTTCTTTAGAGACTCTAAGGGTTTCGCCTTATTAATTTGGAGACTCTAAATCTCCTGGCCTATTCCTTTAGAGACTCTACGAGTTTCGCCTTATTAATTTAGAGACCCTATCTTTTCTGGCCTATTGCTTTAGAGACCCTAAGAGTTTCGCCTTATTAATTTAGAGACCCTAATTTTCCTGGCCTATTACTTTAGAGACTCTAAGTCTTTCGCCTTATTAATTTAGAGACACTATCTCTCCTGGCCTATTCCTATAGAGACTCTTAGAGATTCGCCATATTAAATTAGAGACTCTAACAGGCGTGGGCTATTACTTTAGAGACTCTAAGACTTTCGCCTTATTAATTTAGATTATCAAATATTCCTGGCCTATTCCGTTAAAGACTCAATGAATTAGCCTTAATAATTTTGAGAATCTAACTGTCCTGGCTTATTACTTTAGAGACTCTAAGAGTTTCGCCTTATTAATTTAGAGATCCTAACTGTCCTGCACTAATTGTTTAGAGACTGAGTCTTTCGCCTTATTAATTTAGAGACTCTAACAGTCCTGTCCTATTCCTTTAGAGACCCTAAGGTAATCGCCTATTAATTTAGAGATACTTACTGTCCTGGCCTATTATTTTAGAGCCTCTTACAAGTTCGACTTATTAAGTTAGAGACACTAACACTACTGGTCTATTCCTTTAGAGACTCTAAGATTTTCGCCTTATTAATTTAGAGACTCTAAATGTCCTGGCCTATTCCTTTACAGACTCTAATATTTTCGCCTTATTAATTTATAGACATTAACTGTCCTGGCATATTCCTTTGGAGACTCTAAATTTTTCGTCTTATTAATTTAGAGACTCTAACTCTCCTGGCCTATTACTTTAGAGACTCTAAGTGTTCCGCCTTATTAATTTAGAGAATCCAAACCTCTTGGCCTATTTCTTTAGAAAATCTATGTTTTTCGCCTTATTAATGTAGAGACCCTAAATCTCTTGGCCTATTACTTTAGAGACTCTAAGAGTTACGCCTTATTAATTTAGAGACTCCAACTCTCCTGGCCTATTCCTTTACAGACTCTAAGGTTTTCGCCTTATTAATTTAGAGACTCTAACTTACCTGTCCTATTCCTTTAGACACTCTAAGAATTTCGCCTTATTAATTAAGAGACTCTAAATTTCCTGGCCTACTTCTTTAGAGACTCTAATAGTTTCGCCTTATTAATTTAGAGACTCTAACTCTCCTGGCCTATTCCTTTAAATACTCTAAGAGTTTCGCCTTATTAATTCAGAGACTCTAACTCTCATGGCCTGTTCCTTTAGAGACTCTAAGAGATTCGCCTTATTAATTTAGAGACCCTAAATGTTCTGGCCTTGTCCTTTAGAGACTCAAAGCGTTTCGCCTAATAAATTAGAGAATCTAACTGTCCTGGCCTATTCCTTTAGAGACTCTAAGTTTTTCGCCTTATTAATTTAGAGACTCTAACCCTCCTGGGCTAATCTTTAGAGAATGAAAGTGTTTCGCCTTATTAATTTAGAGACACTAACTGTCTTGGCCTATTCCTTTAGAGAATCTAAGTTTTCCGCCTTATTCATTTAGAGACACTAACCGTCCTGGCCTATCTCTTTAGAGATTCTAAGAGTTTCGCCTTATTAATTTAGAGACTCTAACTGTCCTGGCCTATTTATTTAGAGACTCCAAGTGTTTCGCCTTATAAATATAGAGATTCTAACTGTCCTGGCCTATTCCTTAATGACTCAAAATGTTTCGCCTTATTAATTTAGAGACTCTAACTGTCCTGGCGTATCCTTCATAGACTCTATTTTTTTGCCCTATGAATTTGGAGACCCTAACTGTACTGGCTTATTCCTTTGGAGACTCTAAGGGATTCGCCTTATTAATTTGGAGACTCTAACTCTCCTGACCTATTCCTTTAGAGACTCTAAAAGTTTCGCCTTATTAATTTAGAGACTCTAACTGTCCTGGCCTATTCCTTTAGAGTCTATATGTTTTACGCCTTATAAATTTGGAGACTCTAATTGACCTTTCCTATTACTTTAGAGAATCTAATGGTTTCGCCTTATTAATTTAGAGACTCTAAGAGTCCTGGCCTATTCTTTTAGAGTCTCTATGAGTTTCGACTTATTAAATTTGAGACTCTAACTGTCCAGGCCTATACTTTTAGAGACTCTAAGAATTTCACGTTATTAATTTAGAGATTCTAACTGTCATGGCTTATAAATTTAGATTCTCTAAGAAATTCGACTAATTAATTTAGAGACACTAAATCTTATGCACTATTCTTTAGAGACTGAGACTTTCTCCATATTCATTTAGAGTCCCTAACTGTCCTGGCCTATTCCTTTAGAGATTCTACGAGTTTCGCCTTATTAATTTAGAGACTCTAACTGTTCTGGCCTATTCCTTTGGAGACTCTAAGATTTTCGCCTTATTAATTTATAGACTCTAACACACTTGGCCTTTTCCTATAGAGACTCTAAGAGTTTCGCCTTATTAATTTAGAGACACTAAAAGTCGTGGCCTATTCCTTTAGAGACTCTAAGAGTTTCGCCTTATTAATTTAGAGACTCTAACTGTCCTGGCCTATTCCTTAATGACTCAAAAGTTTCGCTTTATTAATTTAGAGACTCTAACTGTCTTGGCGTATCCTTTACAGACTCTAAGTTTATCGCCCTATGAATTTGGAGACCCTAACAGTCCTGGCCTATTCCTTTAGAGACTCTAAGAGATTCGCCTTATTAATTTGGAGACTCTAACTCTCCTGGCCTATTCCTTTAGAGACTCTAAGTGTTTCGCCTTATTAATTTAGAAACACTAATTCTCCTGCACTAGCCCTTTAGAGACAGAGGCTTTCGCCTTATTAATTTAGGGTCCCTAACTGTCCTGTCCTATTACTTTAGAGACTCTAAGTGTTTCGCCTTATTAATTTAGAGCCTCTAACGGTCCTGGCCTAATAATTTAGAGACTCTAAAATTTGTGCCTTATTAATTTAGAAGCTCTAAGTATCCTGAACTATTCCTTTAGAGACCCTATAGGTTTCGCCTTATTAATTTAGACACACTAATTGTCCTGTCCTAATCCTTTAGAGACTCTAAGAATTTCGCCTTATTAATTTAGAGACACTTACTCTTCTGGCCTATTCCTTTAGAGACTCTAAGTGTATCGCCTTATTAATTTAGAGACTCTAACTGTCCTGGCCTATTCCTTTAGAGACTCTAAGTGTTACGCCTTATTAATTTAGAAAATCTAACTGTCCTGGCATATACCTTTAGAAACTCAAAGTGTCTCGCCTTTTTAATTTAGAGAATCTAACTGTCCTGGCCTATTTCTTTAGAGACTCTAAGTGTTTCGCTTTATTAATTTAGAGACTCTAACTGTCCTGTCCTATAACTTTAGAGACCCAAAGATTTTCGCCTTAATAATTTAGAGAATCTAACTGTCCTGGCCTATTCTTTAGAGACCCTAAGTTTTTCGCCTTATTAATTTAGAGACTCTAAATGTCCTGTCATATATCTTTAGAGACTCTAAGAGTTTCGCCTTATGAATTTAGAGACTCTAACTGTCCTGGCCTATTTCTTTAAAGCCTCCAACAGTTTCGCCTTATTAATTTAGAGACCCTAACTGTGCTGGCGTATTCCTTTAGAGACTCTAAGCTTTTCGCCTTATTAATTTAGAGACTCTAACTGTCCTGGCCTATTCTTTAGAGACTCTAAGAATTTCGCCTTATTAATTTAGAGATTCTAACTCCCCTGGCCTATTACTTTAGAGACTCTAAGATTTTCGCTTTATTAATTTCGAGGCTCTAACTTTCTTGGCCTATACCTTTAGAGACCCTAAGTGCTTCGCCTTATTAATTTAGAAACTCTAACTGTTCTGGACTAAAACTTTAGAGACTCTAAGAGTTTCGCCTTATTAATTTAGAGACTCTAACTGTCCTGGCCTATTCCTTTAGAGACACAAAGATTATCGCCTTATTAATGTAGAGTCTCTAATTTTCCTGGCCTATTGCTTTAGAGAATCTAAGAGTTTCGCCTTATTAATTTAGAGACCCTAACTGTCCTGCACTATTCCTTTAGGGACTGAGGCATTCGCCTTAATCATTTAGAGCCCCTAACTGCCCTGCACTATTCCTTTAGAGACTGAGACTTTCGTCTTATTAATTTAGATTCTCTAATAGTCCTGGCGTATTACTTTAGAGACTCTAGGTTTTTCGCCTTATTAATTTAGAGACCCTAAATCTCCTGGCCTATTCCTTTAGAGACCCTAAGTGTTTCGCCTTATTAATTTAGAGACTCTAACCGTCCTGGCCTATTCCTTTAGAGACTCTAAGTGTTTCGCCTTATTAATTTACAGACTCTAACTCTTCTGGTCTTTACCTTTAGAGACTCTAAGAGTTTCGCCTTATTATTCTAGAGACACTAAGTGTCCTGGCCTATTCCTTTAGAGACCCTAAAAATTTCGCCTTATTAATTTGGAGACTCTAACTGTCCTGGCCTATTACTTTAGAGACTCTAAGATTTTCGCCTTATTAATTTAGAGACACTAACTGTCCTGGCCTATTCCTTTAGAGACACTAAGATTTTCGCCTAATTAATATAGAGACAATAACTGTCCTGGTCTATGACTTTAGAGACTCTAAAGTTTCGCCTTATTAATTTAGAGACCCTAAAACTCCTGCACTATTTCTTTAGAGACTGAGGTTATCTTCTTATTCTTTTAGAGACTCTATTATTCCTGGCCTATTCCTTTAGAGACACTAAAAGTTTCGCGTTTTTAATTTAGAGACACTAACTCTCCTGGCTTATTCCTTTAGAGACCCTAAGTTTTCCGCCATATTAATTTGGAGACTCTAACTGTCTTGGCCTATTCCTTTAGAGACTCTAAGCATTTCGCTTTATTAATTTAGAGACTCTAACCCACCTGGCCTATTCCTTTAGAGACTCTAGGAATTTCGCCTTATTAATTTAGAGACTCTAACTGCCCTGGCCTATTCCTTTAGAGACTCTAATTGTTTCGCCTTATTAAATTAGAGACCCTAAATTTCCTGGCCTATAACTTTAGTGAATTTAAGATTTTCGCCTTATTAATTTAGATTCTCTAACTGTCCTGGCCTATTCCTTTAGAGACTCTACGAAATTCGCCTTATTAATTTAGAGACATTAAATGTCCTGGCCTATTCCATTAGAGACTCTAAGTTTTTCACCTTATTAAATTAGAGACTCTAACTGTCCTGTCCTATTCCTTTAGAGAACCGAAGTGATTCGCCTTTTTAATTTAGAGTCCCTAACTCTAATGCACTATTTCTTTAGAGACTGGGACTTCCGCCTTATTCGGTTAGAGACCCTAACAGTCCTGGCCTATTTCTTTAGAGACTCTAAGAGCTTCGCCTTATTAATTTAGAGACTGTAACTGTCCTGGCCTAATCCTTTAGAGACTCTAAATTTTTCGCCTTATTAATTTAGAGAATCTAACTCTACTGGCCTATTCCTATACAGACTATAAGAGTTTCGCCTTATTAATTTCGAGACACTAACAGTCCTGGCCTATTCCTTTAGAGACTCTAAAATTTTCGCCTTATTAATTTAGAGACCCTAATATTCCTGGCCTATACCTTTAGAGACTCAACGAGTTTCGCCTTATTAAATTTCAGACTCTAACTGTCCTCGCCTAAACCTTCAGAGACGCTAAGAGTTCCGCCTTATTAATTTAGAGACACTAACTGTCCTAGCCTATTACTTTAGATACTCTAAGAGTTTCGCCTTATTTATTTAGAGACTCTAAATGTCCTGGCCTATTCCTTTAGAGACTCTAAGTGTTTCCCCTTATTAATTTAGACCCCTTAACAATCCTGCACTATTCCTTTAGAGATTGAGGCTTTCGCCTTATTAATTTAGAGTCTCTAACTGTCCTGGCCTATTCCTTTAGAGACTCAAAGGTTTCGCCTTATTAATTTTGAGACACTCATTCTGCTGGCTAATTAATTTAGAGACTCTAAGTGTTTCGCTTTATTAATGTTGAGACTCTAACTGTCCTGTCCAATTCCTTTAGAGACTCTAAGAATTTCGCCTTAATAATTTAGAGACTCTAATTGCCCTGGCCTGTAACTTTAGGGACTCTAAGTGTTTCGCCTTATTAATTTAGAGACACTAACGTTCTCGGCCTATTCCTCTAGAGACTCAAAGATTTTCGCCTTATTAATTTAGAGACTCTAACTGTCCTGGCCTATTCCTTTAGAGATTCTAAGAGGTTCGCGTTATTAATTTAGAGACCCTAACACTAATGCACTATTTCTTTAGAGACTGAGACTTCCGACTTATTCATTTAGATGCCCTAACTGTCCTGGCCTATTCCTTTAGAGACTCTATGTGTTTCCCCTTTCTAATTTAGAGACTTTAACTGTCCTGGCCTATTCCTTTAGAGACTCTAAGATTTTCGCCTTATTAATTTACAGACCCTAACTGTCCTGGCCTAGAACATTAGAGACTCTAAGAGTTTCGCCTTATTATTTTAGAGACATTTAATGTCCTGGCCTAATACTTTAGAGACTCTAAGTGTTTCGCCTTATTAATTTAGAGACTCTAACTGTCTTGGCCTATTTCTTTTGAGACTCTAAGATTTTCCCCTTATTAATTTAGAGCCACTAACTGTCCTGCACTATTCCTTTAGATACTGAGACTTTCGCCTTATTAATTTAGAGTCGCTAACTGTCCTGGCCTATTCCTTTAGAGACTCAAAGTTTTTTCGCCTTATTAATTAGGAGACTCTAACTGTGCTCGCTAATTTCTTTAGAGACTCTAAGTGTTTAGCTTTATTAATGTAGAGACTCTAACTGTCCTGGCCAAATCTTTTAGAGACTCTTAGAATTTCGCCTTATTAATTTAGAGACTCTAATTGTCCTGGCCTATTCCTTTAGGGACTCTATGTGTTTCGCCTTATTAATTTAGAGACACTAACTGTCCCGGCCTATTCCTTTAGAGACTCTAAGAGTTTCGCCTTATTAATTTAGAGACTGTAACTGTCTTGGCCTATTACTTTTAAGACTCTAATAAATTCCCCTTATTAATTTAGAGACCCTAACAGTCCTGCACTATTTCTTTAGAGACTGAGAATTTCGCCTTATTATTTTAGAGTCTCTAACTGTCCTGGCCAATTCCTTTAGAGACTCTAAGAATTTCGCCTTATTAATTTAGAGACTCTAATTGTCCTGGCCTATTCCTTTAGGGACTCAAAGTGTTTCGCCTTATTAATTTGGAGACGCTAACAGTCCTAGCCTATTCCTTTAGAGACTCTAAGAGATTCGCCTTATTAATTTAGAGAATCTAACTGTCCTGGCCTATTCCTTTAGAGACTCTGAGTGTTTCGCCTTATTAATTTAGAGACTCTAACTTTCCTGGCCTAATTCCTTAGAGACTCTAAGAGTTCCGCCTTATTAATTTAGAGACCCTTACTTTCCTGACCTACTCCTTTAGAGACTCTAACACTTTCGCCTTATTAATTTAGAGACTCTAACTCTCCTGGCCTATTCCTTTAGCGACTCTAATCGATTCGCCTTATTAATTTAGAGACTCTAACAGTGCTGGCCTGTTCATTTAGAGACTCTAAGTGTTTCGCCTTATTAATTTAGAGATTCTAACTGTCCTGGCCTATTCCTTTAGAGACTCTAAGCATTTCGCCTTACTACTTAGAGAATCTAACTGTCCTGGCCTATTACTTTAGAGACTCTAAGAGTTTCGCCTTAATAATTTAGAGACTCTAAACATCCTGGCCTAAACTTTAGAGACTGAAAGTGTTTCGCCTTATTAATTTATAGACTCTAACAGCCTTGGCCTATCCCTTTAGATGAACTAAGATTTCCGCCTTAAAAATTTAGAGACACTCACTGTCCTGGCCTATTCCTTTAGAGACTCTAAGATTTTCGTCTTATTAATTTTGAGACTCTAAACTTCGTGGCCTAATCTTTAGAGACCGAAAGAGTTTCGCCTTATTAATTTAGAGACAATAACTCTCCTGGCGTATTCCTTTAGAGACTCTAAGATATACGCCTTATTAATTTGGAGACTCTAACTGTTCTGGCTTATTCCTTGAGAGACTCTAAGAGATCCGCCTTATTAAATTAGAGACTCTAACACTCCTGGCCTATTACTTTAGAGAAACTAAGTGTTTCAGTTTATTAATTTAGATACTCTAAATTTCCTGGCCTATTCCTATAGAGAATCTAAGTATTTCGCCTTATTAATTTAGAGACCCTAACACTCCAGCACTATTCCTTTAGCGACTGAGACTTTCGCCTTATTCATTTAGAGATCCTAACAGTCCTGGCCAATTGTTTAGAAACCCTAATATTTTCGCCTTATTAATTTAGAGACTCTAAATGTCCTGGCCTATAACTTTAGGGACTCTAAGTCTTTCGCCATATTAATTTAGAGAGTCTAACACTCATGGACTATTCCTATAGAGACACTAAGTGTTTCGACTTATTAATTTAGAGACCCTAACATTCCTGGCCTAATCCATTAGAGACTCTAAGGATTTCGCCTTATTAATTTAGAGACTCTAACTGTCCTGGCCTCTTCTTTAGAGACTCTAAGAATTTCGCCTTATTAATTTACAGAATCTAACTCTCTTGGCCTAATACTTTAGATACTCTAAGTGTTTCGCCTTATTAATTTAGAGACTCTAAATATGTTGGCCTATCCTTTAAAGACTCTACGATTTTCGCCTTATAAATTTAGAGACTCTAACTATCCTGGCCTATCCTTTTAGAGACTCTAAGTGTTTCGCCTTATTAATTTAGAGACTCTAACTGTCCTGGCCTGTTCCTTTAGAGACTCTAAGTGATTCGCCTCATTAATTTAGAGACTCTAACTATCCTGGCCTATTTCATTAGAGACTAAGAGTTTCGCCTTATTAATTTAGAGACTCTAACTGTCCTGGCCTATTCCTTTAGAGAATCTAACACTTTCGCCTTATTAGTTTAGAGACACTAGCTGTCTTGGCGTATTCCTTTAGAGACCCTAAGATTTTCGCCTTATTATTTTTGAGACACTAACTCTCCTGGCCTATTACTTTAGAGACTCTAAGAGTTTCGCCTTATTAATTTAGAGACTCTAACTCTCCTGGCCTATTCATTTAGAGACTCTAAGATTTTCGCCTTATTAATTTACAGACCCTAACTGCCCTGGCCTATTCCTTTAGGGATTCTAAGTTTTTCGTATTATTAAATTAGAGTTCCTAACATTCTTGGCCTATTTCTTTAGAGACTCTAAGGGTTTCGCCTTATTAATTTAGAGACTCTAACTGTCCTGGCCTATTCCTTTAGAGACTCTACGAGATTCGTCTTATTAATTTAGAAACTCTAACTGTCCTGGCCTATTCCTTTAGAGACTCTAAGTGTTTCACCTTATTAATTTAGAGACCCTAACATTCCTGTCCTATTAATTTAGAGACTCTAAGTGTTTCGCCTTATTAATTTAGAGACACTAACTTTCCTGGCCTATTTCTTTAGACACTCTAAGAGTTTCGCCTTATTAATTTAGAGACACTAACTGTCCTGGCCTATTCCTTTAGAGACTCTACGAGTTTCGCTTTATTAATTTAGAGACTCTAACTGTTCTGGCCTATTCCTTTAGATACTCTAAGATTTTCGCCTTATTAATTTAGAGACTCTAACTGTCCTGGCCTATTCCTTTAGAGAATCTAAGTGTTTCGCCTTATTAATTCAGAGACCCTATTTCTCCTGGCCTATTCCTATAGAGACTCTAAGAGTTTCGCCTTATTAATTTAGAGACTCTAAGAGTTTCGCCTTATTAATTTAGAGACTCTAACAGTCCTGGCCTATTCCTTTAGAGACTCTAAGACTTTCGCCTTGTTAATTTAGATTCCAAACCAGTCCTGGCCTATTCCGTTAGAGACTCAAAGAGTTTAGCCTTATTAATTTTGAGAATCTAACTGTCCTGGCTTATTACTTTAGAGACACTAAGAGTTTCGCCTTATTAATTTAGAGACCCTAACTGTCCTTCACTATTCTTTTAGAGACTGAGTCATTCGCCTCATTAATTTAGAGACTCTAACAGTTCTGTCCTATTACTTTAGAGTCCCTAAGGTGTTCGCCTATTAATTTAAAGATTCTTACTGTCCAGCGCTATTTTTTAGAGCCTCTAAGAGGTTCGCCTTAATAAGTTAGAGACTCTAAATCTACTGGCCTATTTCTTTAGAGACTCTAAGATTTTTGCCTTATTAATTTAGAAACTCTAAATGTCCTGGCCTATTCCTTTAGAGACTCCAATAGTTTCGCCTTGTTAATTTAGAGACACTAACTGTCCTGGCCTATTCCTTTAGAGACTCTAACCGTTTCGCCTTATTAATTTAGAGACTAACTCTCCTGGCCTATTACTTTAGAGACTCTAAGAGTTTCGCCTTATTAATTTAGAGACTCTATCTCTCTTGGCCTATTTCTTTAGAGACTCTAAGTGTTTCGCCTTATTAATTTTGAGACACTAACTCTCTTGGCCTATTACTTTAGAGACTCTAAGGGTTACGACTTATTAATTTAGAGACTGTAACTCTCCTGGCCTATTCCTTTAGAGACTCTAAAATTTTCGACTTATTAATTTAGAGACTCTAACACTCCTGTCCTATTCCTTTAGAGACTAAGAATTTCGCCTTATTAATTAGGAGACACTAAAATTCCTGGCCCATTTCTTTAGAGACTCTAATAATTTCGCCTTATTAATTTAGAGACTCTAACTGTTCTGGCCTATTCCTTTAGATACTCTAAGAGTTTCGCCTTATTAATTTAGAGACTCTAACTGTCATGGCCTGTTCCTTTAGAGACTCTAAGTGTTTCGCCTTATTAAAATAGAGACTCTAACTTTCCTGGCCTAATCCTTTAGAGTCTCTAAGCGTTTCGCCAAATAAATTAGAGAATCTAACTGTCCTGGACTATTTCTTTAGAGACTCTAAGAGTTTCGCCTTACTAATTTAGAGACTCTAAACTTCCTAGGCCAAGTTTTGAGAATGAAAGTGTTTCGCCTTAATAATTTAGAGAACCTAACTGTCCTGGCCTATTCCTTTAGAGACTCTAAGTTTTTCGCCTTATTAATTTAGAGACTCTAACTGTTCTGGCCTATTCCTTTAGAGATTCTAAAGTTTTCGCCTTATTAATTTAGAGACTCTAACACTCCTGGCCTTTTCCTATAGAGACTCTAAGAGATTTGAATTTTTATTTAGAGACACTAACAGTCCTGGCCTATTCCTTTATAGACTCTAAGATTTTCGCCTTATTAATTAACAGACACTAACTGTCCTGGCGTATTCCTATAGAGACTCTAAGTGTTTCGCCTTATTAATATAGAGACACTAACTGTACTGGCCTATTCCTTTGGAGACTCTAAGGGTTTCGCCTTATTAATTTAGAGACTCTAACTGTCCTGGAATATTCCTTTAGATACTCTAAAATTTTCGACTTATTAATTTAGAACTCCCAACATTCCTGCACTCTTCCTTTAGAGACTGAGCCTTTCTCCTTATTAATTTAGAGTCTCTAAATGTCCTGTCCTATTACTTTAGAGACTCTAAGTGTTTCGCCTTATTTATTTATGGACCCTAATTGTCCTGGCCTATTACTTTAGAGATACTAAAATTTGCGCCTTATTAATTTAGAGACTCTAACTGTCCTGAACTATTCCTTTAGAGACCCTAAGGGTTTCGCCTTATTAATTTAGAGACTCTAATTGTCCTGTCCTAATACTTTAGAGACTCTAAGATTTTCGCCTTATTAATTTAGAGACACTTACACTTCTGGCCTATTCCTTTACAGACACTAAGTGTTTCGCCTTATTAATTTAGAGACACTAACTGTCCTGGCTTATTCCTTAAAGACTCTAAGTGTTTCGCCTTAATAATTTAGAGACTCTAAATGTCCTGACCTATACCTTTAGAAACTCAAAACGTCTCACCTTATTAATTTAGAGAATCTAACTGTCCTGGCCTATTCCTTTAGAGACACTAAGAGTTTCGCTTTATTAATTTAGAGACTCTAAGTGTCCTGGCCTAACACTTTAGAGACCCTAAGAGTTTCGCCTTAATAATTTAGAGAATCTAACTGTCCTGGCCTATTCCTTTAGAAATTCTAAGTGTTTCGCCTTATTAATTTAGAGACTCTAAATGTCCTGGCCTATATCTTTAGAGACTCTAAGAGTTTCGCCTCATTAATTTAGAGCCTCTAACAGTCCTGGCCTATTCCTTTAGTGACTCCAAAATTTTCGCCTTATTAATTTAGAGACTCTAACTCTCCTGGCGTATTTCTTTAGAGACTCTAAGATTTTCGCCTTATTAATCTAGAGACTCTAACTGTCCTGGCCTATTACTTTAGAGACACTAAGAATTTCGCCTTTTAATTTAGAGACTCTAACTCTCCTGGCCTATTTCTTTAGAGACTCTAAGAGTTCCGCTTTATTAATTTCGAGACACTAACTTTCTTGGCCTTTTCCTTTCGAGACTCCAAGCGTTTCGCCTTATTAATTTAGAGAACCTAACAGTCCTGGCCTATTCTTTAGAAACTCTAAGAGTTTCGCCTTATTATTTTAGAGACCCCAACAGTTCTGGCCTAAACATTTAGAGACTCTAAGAATTTCGCCTTATTAATTTAGAGACTCTAACTGTCCTGACATATTCCTTTAGAGACACAAAGTTTATCGCCTTATTAATATAGAGACTCTAATTGCCTGGCCTATCCCTTTAGAGACCCTAAGTGTTTCGCCTTATTAATTTAGAGACCCTAACTGTCCTGCACTATTCCTTTAGAGTCTGAGGCTTTCGTCTTATTCATTTAGAGACCCTAACTCTCCTGTACAATTCTTTTAGAGACTGAGATTTTCGCCTTATTAATTTAGAGTTTCTAACAGTCCTGGCGTATTCCTTTATAGACTCTAAGAGTTTCGCCTTATTAATTTGGAGACGCTAACTCTCTTGGCGTATTCTTTTAGAGGCTGTAAGGGTGACGCCTTATTAATTTAGTGACACTAACTGCCCTGGCCTATTCCTTTAGAGACTCTAAGAGTCTCGCCTTATTAATTTAGATACTCTAATTGTCCTGGTCTATTCCTTTAGAGACACTAAGGGATTCGCCTTATTAATTTAGAGACACTAACGGTCCTGGCTTATTCCTTTAGAGAGTCTAAGGCATTCGCCTTATTAATTTAGAGACTCTAAAACTCCTGGCCTATTCCTTTAGAAACTCTAAGAGTTTCGCCTTATTAATTTAGAGAAACTAACTGTCCTGGCCTATTATTTTAAAGACACTAAGATTTTCGCTTTTTTATTTTAGAGACTCTAACTGTATTGTCCTATAACTTTAGAGACACTAAGATTTTCGCCTTATTAATTTAGAGACACTAACTGTCCTGGCGTATTTCTTTAGAGACTCTAATTGGTTCGCCTTATTAATTTAGAGACCTTAACTGTCCTGGCCTATTCCTTTAGAGACACTAACAGTTTCGCCTTATTAATTTAGAGACACTAACTGTCCTGGAATATTCCTTTAGAGACTGTAAGACTTTCGCATTATTAATTTAGAGACTCTAACTCTGCTGGCCTATTTCTTTAGAGACTCTAAGTGTTTCGAATATTAATTTAGAGACTCTAACTGTCCTGGCCTATTCCTTTACAGACTCTAAGTGTTTCGCCTTATACATTTAGAAACTCTTACTCTTCTGGCCTATACTTTTAGAGACTCTAAAAATTTTGCTTTATTAATTTAGAGACACTAACTGTCCTGGGCTATTACTTTAGAGACTCTAAGTGTTTCGCCTTATTAATTTAGAGACCCTAACCCTCATGCACTATTTCTTTAGAGACTGAGGGTATCTTCTTATTCATTTAGAGACTCTAATTTTCCTGGCCTATACCTTTAGAGACTCTAAGAGATTCGCGTTATTAATTTAGAGACTCTAACTGTCCTGGCCTATTCCTTTAGAGACTCTAAGTGTTTCGCCTTATTAATTTTGAGAATCTAACTGTCCTGGCCTACTCCTTTAGAGACTCTAAGCGTTTCGCCTTTTAATTTAGAGACTCTAACCTTCCTGGCCTAAAATTTAGAGACTGAAAGTTTTTCGCCTTATTAATGTAGAGACTCTAATTGCCTTAGCCTAATCCTTTAGAGAATCTAAGACTTCCACCTTATTAATTTAGAGACTCTAAATGTCCTGGCCTATTACTTTATAGACTCTAAGTGTTTCGCCTTATTAATTTAGAGTCTCTAACCGTCCTGGCCTAAACTTTAGATAATTGAAGTTTTTCGCCTTATTAATTTAGAGAATCTAACTCTCCTGGCATATTCCTTTAGAGAATCTAAGATTTTCGCCTTATTAATTTAGAGACTCTAACTGTCCTGGCCTATTCCTTTAGAGACTCTAAGTGTTTCGCCTTATTAATTTAGAGACTCTTAACATCCTGGCCTATTCCTTTAGAGACTCTAAGAGTTTCGCCTTATTAATTTAGAGACTCTAACTGCCCTGGCCTATTCATTTAGAGACTCTAAGAGTTTCTTCTTATTAATTTAGAGAACCTAACTGTCATAGCCTAATTCTTTAGAGACTCTAAGATTTTCGCCTTATTAATTTAGAGACACTAACTGTCCTGGCCTATTCCTTTAGAGACTCTACGACATTCGCCTTATTAATTTGGAGACTCTAAGTGTCCTGGGCTATTCCTTTAGAGACTCAAAGAGTTTCACCTTATTAAATTAGAGACTCTAACTGTCCTGGCCTATTCCTTTAGAGAATACAAGTTTTCCGACATATGATTTTATAGACCCGAACCCTAATGCACTATTACTTTAGAGACTGAGACTTCCGTCTTATTCGTTTAGAGACCCTTACTGTCCTGGCCTATACTTTTAGAGACTCTAAGACTTTCGCCTTATTAATTTAGAGACTGTAACTGTCCTGGCCTATTCCTTTAGAAACTCTAAGTGTTTCGCCTTATTATTTTAGAGACCCTAACTCTCCTGGCCTATTCCTATAGAGACTATAATTGATTAGCCTTATTAATTTTGAGACTCTAACAGTCTTGGCCTATTCCTTTAAAGACTCTAAGAGCTTCGCCTTATTAATTTAGAGACTCTAACTTTCCTGGGCTATTCATTTAGAGACTCTAAGAGTTTCGCCTTATTAATTTACAGACCCTAACTGTCCTGGCCTATTCCTTTAGGGACTCTAAGATTTTCGCCTTATTAATTTAGAGACACTAACTGTCCTGGCCTATTTCTTTAGAGACTCTAAGAGTTTCGCCTTATTAATTTAGAGACTCTAACTGTCCTGGACTATTCCTTTTGAGACTCTAATAATTTCCCCTTATTAATTTAGACCCCCTAACAGTCCTGCACTATTCCTTTAGAGAATGAGACTTTCGCCTTATTAATTTAGAGTCTCTAACAGTCCTGGTCTATTCCTTTAGAGACTCAAAGTTTTTCGCCTTATTAATTTAGTGACACTAATTGTGCTGGCTAATTACTTTAGAGACTCTAAGATTTTCGCTTTATTATTGTAGAGCCTCTAACTGTCCCGGCCTATTCCTTTAGAGACTCTAAGATTTTCGCCTTATTAATTTAGAGAATCTGTCTCTCCTGGCCTATTCATTTAGAGACTCAAAGGGTTTCGCCTTATTAACTTAGAGACACTTACTGTCCTGGTCTATTCCTTTAGAGACTCTAACAGTTTCGCCTTATTTATTTAGAGACTCAAACAGTACTGGCCTATTCCTTTAGAGACTCTAAGAGATTCGCCTTATTAATTTAGAGACACTAAATGTCCTGGCCTGTTACTTTAGAGACACTAAGTGTTTCGCCTTATTAATTTAGAGACTCCAATTTTCCTGGCCTAATCCTTTAGAGACTCTAAGCATTTCGCTCTATTACTTAAGGTCTAACTGTCCTGTCCTATTACTTTAGAGACTCTAAGTGTTTCGCCTTATTAATTTAGAGACTCTAACCGTCCTGGCCTAATCTTTAGAGACTGAAAGGTTTTCGCCTTATTAAATTAGAGACTCTAACTGCCTTGGCCTATTCCTTTAGAGAATATAAGTTTTACGCCTTAATAATTTAGAGACACTCACTGTCCTGGTATAGTGTTTTAGAAACTCTAAGAAGGTCGCCTTATTAATTTAGAGACTCTAAATTTCCTGGCCTATTCTTTAGAGACCGAAAATTTTCGCCTTATTAAATTACAAACTCTAACTCTCCTGGCCTATACCTTTAGAGAATATAAGATTTTCGACTTAACATTTAGAGACTCTAACTGTCGTGGCGTATTTGTTTAGAGACCCTAAGATATTCGCCTTATTAATTTGGAGACTCTAAAGGTTCTGGCCTATTCCTTTAGAGACTCTAAGTTTTTCGCCTTATTAATTTCGAGACTCTAAACCTCCTGGCCTATTCCTTTAGAGGCTCTAAGCATTTCGCCTTATTAGTTTAGAGACCCTAACTGTCCTGGCCTATTCCTTTAGAGAATCTAATAGTTTCGCCTTATAAGTTTAGATACTCTAAGAGTCCTGTCCTATTCCTTTAGAGACTCTAAGGGTTTCGCCTTATTAATTTGGAGACTCTAACAGTCCTGGCCTATTCCTATAGAGACTCTAAGAGATCCGCCTTATTAAATTAGAGACTGTAACTGTCCTGGCCTATTCCTTTAGAGACTCTAAAAGTTTCAGTTTATTAATTTAGAGACTCTAACATTCCTGGCCTATTACTTTATAGACCCTTAATATTTCGCCTTATTAATTTAGAGACCTTAACACTCCTGCACTATTCCTTTAGAGACTGAGAATTTCGCCTTATTCATTTAGAGACACTACCGTTCCTGGCCAATTCTTTTAGAGACCCTAAGATTTTCGCCTTACTAATTTAGAGACTCTAACATTCCTGGCCTATAACTTTAGAGACTCTAAGTGCATCGCCTTATTAATTTAGAGAACCTAACTCTCATGGCCTATCCCTATAGAGACTCTAAGTGTTTCGCCTTATTAATTTAGAGAGTCTAACAGTCTTGGCCTATTTTTAGAGGCTCTAAGAATTTCGCCTTGTTAATTTAGAGACCCTAACTATCCTGGCCTATTCCTTTAGAGACTCCAAGTGTTTCGCCTTATTAATTTCAGACTCTAACACTCCTGGCCTAAACCACTAGAGACTCTAAGAGTTTCGCCTTATTAATTTAGAGACCCTAAATATCATGGGCTATTCCTTTAGAGACTCTAAAAGTTCCGCCTTATTAATTTAGAGACTCTAACTATCCTGGCCTATCACTTTACAGATTCTAAGTGTTTCGCCTTATTAATTTAGAGACACTAACGGTCCTGGCCTATTCCTTTAGAGACTCTAAGAATTTCGCCTTATTAATTTAGAGACTCTAAATGTCCTGGCCTATTTCTTTAGAGACTCTAACATTTTCGCCTTATTAGTTTAGAGACACTAACTGTCCTGGCGTATTCCTTTAGATACTCTAAGTTTTTCGCCTTATAATCTTAGAGACACTAACTGTCCTGGCCTATTCCTTTAGAGACTCTAAGAGCTTCGCCTTATTAAATTAGGGACTCTAACACTCCTGGCCTATTTCTTTAGAGATTCTAAGGGTTTCTCTTTATTAATTTAGAGACACTAACTGTCCTGGCCTATTCGTTTAGAGAACCTTAAAGTTTCGCCTTATTATTATAGAGACTCTAACTTCCTTGGCCTATTCCTTCAGAGACTCCAAGAGTTTCGCCTTATTAATTTAGATACCCTAATTCTCCTGCACCCTTCCTTTAGAGACTGAGGCTTTCGCCTTATATATTTAGAGACCCTAACAGTCCTGCACTATTCCTCTAGAGATTGAGTCTTTCGCCTTATTAATTTAGAGTCTCTAACAGTCCTGGCCTATTTCTTTAGAGAACCTAAGATTTTCGCCTTTTTAATACTGAGACACTAACTGTCCTGGCATATTACTTTAGAGATTCAAAGTGTTTCGCCTTATTAATTTAGTCTCTAACTGTCCTGACCTATTCCTTTAGAGACACTAGAAGTTTCGCTTTATTAATTTAGAGACTCTAACAGTCCTGGCCTATTCCTTTAGAGATTCTAAGATTTTCGCCTTATTAAATTTGAGACCCTAATTGTCTTGGCCAATTATTTTAGAGCCTTTAAGAGTTTCGACTTATTAATTTAGAGACACTTTCTGTCCTGGCCTATACTATTAGAGACCCTAAGAGATTTGCCTTATTAATTTAGAGACGCTAACTGTCCTGGCCTATTTCTTTAGAGACTCTAAGAGTCTCGCCTTATTAATTTAGAGACTCTAACTTTAGAGACACAAAGTGTTTCGCCTTATTAATTTAGAGACACTAACTGTCCTGGCCTATTAATTTAGAGACTCTAAGAGTTTCGCCTTATTAATTTAGAGACTCTAACTGTCCTGGCCTATTCCTTTAGAGACTCCAACATTTTGGCCTTATTAATTTATAGACCCTAACTGCCTTGGCCTATTATTTTAGAGAATCTAAGTGTTTCCCCTTATTAATTTAGAGACTCAATCTGTCCTGGCCTAATACTTTAGAGACTCTAAAATTTTCGCCTTATTAATATAGAAACTCTAACTGTCCTGCCCTATTCCTTTAGAGACTCTAAGTGTTTGGCCTTATTAATTTAGAGACCCTAACTATCCTGCACTATTACTTTAGAGACTGAAGCTTTCGCCTTATTCAATTCGAGACCCTAATTCTCCCGGCCTATTTTTTAGAGACTCTAAGAATTTCGCCTTTTAAATTTAGAGACCCTAACAGTCTTGGTCTATACCTTTAGAGACTCTAAGTGTTTGTGATTATTAATTTAGAGACGCTAAATATCCTGGCCTAATCCTGTAGAGACTTTGAGATTTTCGCCTTCTTAATTTACAGATTCTATGTGTCCTGGCCTCTACCTTTAGAGACTCTGCGATTTTCGCCTTATTAATTTAGAGACTCTAACTGTCCTGGCCTATTCCTTTAGAGATTCGAAGAGTTTCGCCTCATTCATTTAGAGACTCTAACTGTCCTGGCCTATTCCTTTAGAGACTCCAAGATTTTCGCCTTATAAATTTAGAGATCCAAAATGTCCTGGCTTATTCCTTTAGAGACACTAAATCTTTCGCCTTAATAATGTATTAGACTCCAACTGTCCTGGCCTATACTTTAGAGTCTCTGAAATTTTGGCCTTATTAATTTAGAGATTCTAACTGTCCTGTCCTATTAGTTTAGAGCCTCTAAGAATTTCGCCTTATTTATTTAGTGTCACTAACTGTCATGGCCTATTTCTTTATAGTCTCTAAGTGTTTCGCCTTATTAATTTAGAGACCATAACAGTCCTGGCCTATAACTTTAGAGACTCTAAGAGTTTGGCCTTATTAATTTAGAGACTCCAAATGTCCTGGCTTGTTCCTTTAGAGACTCTAAGTATTTAGCCTTATTAATTTAGAGACTCTAAATATCCTAGCCTATTCCCTTATAGACTCTAATCGTTTCGCCTTATTAATTAGATAAACTCACTCTCCTGGCCTATTCCTTTAGAGAATCTAAACATTTCGCCTTATTAATTTAGAGACCCTAACCGTCCTGGCCTAATCTTTAGAGACTGAAATAGTTTCGCCTTATTAATTTTGAGTTTCTAACTGCCTTGGCCTATTCTTTTAGGGAATCTAAGAGATCCGGCTTATTAATTTACAGACACTAAATGTCCTGGCCTATTACGTTAGAGACTCTAAGTGTTTCGCCTTATTAATTTAGATACTCTAATCGTCCTGGCCTAAAGTTTAGAGACTGAAAGATATTCGCCTAATTAATTTGGAGGCTCTAAATCCTGGCCTATTAGTTTAGAGACTCTAAGTGTTTCGCCTTATTAATTTAGAGACCCTAACTCTCCAGGCCTATTCCTTTAGAGACTCTAAGTGTTTCGCCTTATTAATGTAGAGATTCTAACTCTTCTGGCCTGTTCCTTTAGAGACCCTAAACTTAAGCCTTATTAATTTAGAGACTCTAACCGTCTTGGCCTATTTCTTTAGAGACTCTAAGTGTTTCGCCTTATTAATTTAGAGACTCTAACTGTCCTGGCTTATTTCTTTAGAGACTCTTAGTGTTTCGCCATATTAATTTGGAGACTCCAACTGTCCTGGCCTATTCCTTTAGAGACTCTAAGTGTTTCGCCTTATTAATTTACAGACTCTAACTGTCCTGGCCTAATCCTTTAGAGTCTCTAAGAGATTCGCCTTATTAAGTTAGAGACTTTAATCTTCCTGGCCTATTCCTTTAGAGACTCTAATTGTTTTGCCTTATTAATTTAGAGACTCTTACTATCCTGGCCTAATCCTTTAGAGACAATAAGTGTTTCGCCTTATTAATTTAGAGACACAAACTGTCCTGGCCTATTACTTTAGAGACTCTAAGTGTTTCGCCTTATTAATTTAGAGACTCTAACTGTCCTGGCCTATTTCTTTAGAGACTAAGAGTTCCGCCTTATTACTTTAGAGACTCTAACTGTCCTGGCCTATTCCCTTAGGGACTCTAACAGTTTCGCCTTATTAATTTAGAGTCACTAACTGTCCTGGCGTATTCCTTTCGAGACCCTATGATATTCGCCTTATTAATTTAGAGACACTAACTCTCCTGGCCTATACATTTAGAGACTCTAAGTGTTGCGCTTTATTAATTTAGAGACTCTAACTATCCTGGCCTATTCCTTTAGAGACTCAAAGTGTTTCGCCTTATTAATTTTGAGACACTAATTGTCCTGGCCTATGCTTTTAGAGACTCTATGAGTTTCGCCTTATTACCTTAGAGACACTAACTCTCCTGGCCTATTGGTTTAGAGACCCTTAATGTTTCGCCTTATTAATATAGAGACTCTAACTGTCCTGTCCTATTCCTTTAGAGACTCTAAGAAATTCGCCTTATTAATTATAGACCTAAACCCTCCTGCACTATTCCTTTAGAGACTGAGGCCTTCGCCTTATTCATTTAGAGACCCTAACAGGCCTGCACTATTCCTTTAGTGACTGAGTCTTTCGCCTTATTAATTTAGAGTCTCTAACATTCCTGGCCTATTTCTTTAGAGACTCTAAGTTATTCGTCTTATTAAATTGGAGACTCTAACTGTCTTGGCCTATTACTTTAGAGACCCTAAATGATTCGCTTTATTAATTAAGAGACACCAACTGTCCTGTCCTATTCCTTTAGAGATTCTAAGAGTCTCGCCTTATTAAATTAGAGAATCTAATTGTCCTGGCCTATTCCTTTAGAGTCTCAAAGAGTTTCGCCTTATTAATTTAGAGACACCTACTGCTCTGGCCTATAACTTTAGAGACCCTAAGATTTTCGCCTTATTAATTTAGAGACACTAACTGTCCTGGCCTATTCCTTTAGAGACTCTAAGATCCTCGCCTTAGTAATTTAGAGGCTCTAAATGTCCTGGCCTATTCATTTAGAAACTCTAAGTGTTTCGCCCTATTAATTTAGAGAATATAACTGTTCTGTCCTAATCCTTTAGAGACTCTAAGAGTTTCGCTTTATTAAATTAGAGACTTTAACTGTCCTGGCCTATAACTTTAGAGACTCTAAGAGATACGCCTTATTAATTTAGAGAATCTAACTCTACTGGCCTATTCCTTTAGAGACCCTAAGAGTTTCGCTTTATTAATTTAGAGACTCTAAATGTCCTGGCCTAATTCTTTAGAGACTCTAAGTGATTCGCCTTATTAATTTAGAGACTCTAACTGTCCTATCCTATTCCTTTAGAGACTCTAACAGTTTGGCCTTATTAACTTATAGGCACTAACTGTCCTGGCCTATTATTTTAGAGAATCTAATTGTTTCCCCTTATTAATTTAGAGACTTTAACTTTCCTGGCCTAATCCTTTAGAGACTCTATGTGTTTCGCCTAATTAATTTAGAGACATTAACTGTCCTGCCCTATTCTTTAGAGACTCTAAGTGTATGGCCTTATTTATTTAGAAACCCAAACTCTCCTGCACTATTCCTTTAGAGACTGAGGCTTTCGCCTTTTTCATTTCGAGATCCTAACTGTCCAGGCCTATTCTTTAGAGACACTAATTTTTTCGCCTAATTTATTTAGAGACTCTAACACTCCTGGCCTATTTCTTTAGAGACTCTAAGAGTTTCGCCTTATTAATTTAGAGACTCTAACTGTCCTGGCCTATTCCTTTAGAGACTCTAAGAGTTTCGCCTCATTAATTTCGAGATACTAACTGTCCTGGCCTATTTCTTTAGAGACTCGTAGGGTTTCGCATTATTAATTTTCAGACTCTAACAGTCCTGTCCTATTCCTTTAGAGACACTAAAATCATCGCCTTATTAATTTAGAGACCCTAACTGTCTTGGCCTATTAATTTAGAGACTCTAAGAGTTTCGCCTTATTAATTTAGAGACTCTAATTTTCCTGGCCTAATCCTTTAGTGACTCTAAGAGTTTCGCCTTATTAACTTGAGCCCCTAACTGTCCTGCACTTATCCTTTAGGGACTGAGACTTCCGCCTTATTAATTTTGACACTCTAACTGTCCTGGCCTACTCCTTTAGAGACTCTAAGTGTTTCGCTTTATTAATTTTGAGACCCTAACTGTCCTGGCCTAATCCTTTCGAGACTCTAAGAGTTTCGCCTTATTAATTTTGAGACTCTAACTGTCCTGGCCTACTCCTTTAGAGACTCTAAGTGTTTCGCCTTATTAATTTTGAGACCCTAACTGTATTGGCCTAATCCTTTAGAGAATCTAAGAATTTCGCTTTATTATTTTAGAGACACTAACAGTCCTGGCCTATAACTGTAGAGACTCTAAGAGCTTAGCCTTATTAATTTAGAGAATATAACTGTCCTGGCCTATTCCTTTAGAGAATCTGAAAGATTCGCCTCATTAATTTAGAGACTCTAACGGTCTTGACCTATTTCTTTAGAGACTCTAAGGGTTTCGCCTTATTAATTTAGGGACCCTAACACTCCTGCACTATTCCTTTGAAGACTGAGACTTTCGCCTTATATATATAGAGACCCTAACTATCCTGGCCTATTCCTTTTGGGACTCCAAGTGTTTCGCCTTTTTAATGTAGAGTCTCTAACACTCCTGGCCTATTCCTTTACAGAATCTAAGTCTTTCGCCTCATTAACTTAGAGACTCTATATGTCCAGGCCTATTCCTTTAGAGACTCTAAGAGTTTAGCCTTTTTAATTTAGAGACTCTAACTGTCCTGGCCTATTCTTTAGAGAGTCCAAGTATTTCGCCTTATTAATTTAGAGACTCTAACTGTCCTGGCCTATTACTTTAGAGACACTAAGAGTTTCGTCTTATTAATTTAGAAACCCTAACTCTCCTGCACTATTTCTTTAGAGACAGAATTTCGCCTTATTTATTTAGAGACCCTAACTGTTCTTGACTATACATTTAGAGACTCTAAGGTTTTCGCCTTATTAATTTAGAGACTCTAACTGTCCTGTCCTATTCCTTTAGAGACTCTAATTTTTTCGCCTTATTAATTTAGAGACTCTATCTGCCATAGCCTATTCCTTTAGAGACTCTGAGATTTTCGCCTTATTAATTTAGAGACACTAAATCTCCTGGCCTATATCTTTAGAGAATCTATCAGATTCGCCTTATTAATTTAGAGACTGTATCTGTCCTGGCCTATTCCTTTAGAGACACTAAGATTTTCGCCTTCTTAATTTAGAGACTCTAATTCCCCTGGCCTATTTCTGTAGAGACTCTAAGAGTTTCGCCTTATTAATTTAGAGACGCTAACAGTCCTGGCCTAATACTTTAGAGACTTTAAGAGTTTCGCCTTCTTAATTTACAGATACTATCTGTCCTGGCCTATACTTTTAGAGACTCTGGGATTTTCGCCTTATTAATTTAGAATCCCTAACAGTCCTGGCCCATTCCTTTAGAGACTCTAAGAGTTTCGCCTTATTAATTTAGAGACTCTAAGTGTCCTGGCCTATTCCTTTAGAGACTCTAAGATTTTCGCCCTATAAATTTAGAGACACTAACTGTCCTGGCCTATTCCTTTAGAGACTCTGATATTTTTCCTTATGAATTTAGAGACTCTAACTCTCCTGTCTTGTTCCTCTAGAGACTCTAAGTGTTTCGCCTTATTAATTTAGATACTCTAACATTCCTAGCCTATTCCTTTATAGACTCTAAGCGTTTCGCCTTATTAATTAGAGAAACTAACTCTCGTGGCCTATTCCTTTAGAGACTCTAAGGTTTTCGCCTTATTAATTTAGAGACTCTAACAATCCTGGCCTAATCTTTATAGACGGAAAGTGTTTCGCCTTATTAATTTAGAGACTAACTGCCTTGGCCTATTCCTTTAGGGAATCTTTGAGTTCCGCCTTATTAATTTAGAGACTCTAACTGTTCTTGCCTATTACTTTATTGACTCCAAGTGTTTCGCCTTATTAATTTAGAGACTCTAACCGTCCTGGCCTAAACTTTAGAGACTGAAAGATATTCGCTTTATTAATTTGGAGACTCTAACAGTCCTGGCCTATTAGTTTAGAGAGTCTAAGTGTTTCGCCTTATTAATTTAGAGACTCTAACCCTCCTGGCCTATTACTTTAGAGACTCTAAGTTTTTCGCCTTATTAATTTCGATACTCTAAATTTCCTGGCCTATTCCTTTAGAGACTCTAAGTGTTTAGCGTTATTAATGTAGAGACTCTAACTGTCCTGGCCTACTTCTTTAGAGACCCTAAAAGTTTCGCATTATTAATTTAGAGACACTAACTGTCCTGGCCTATTCCTTTAGAGACTCTTAGAGTTTCGCCTTATTAGTTTAGAGACTATAACTGTCCTGGCCTATTACTTTAGAGACTCTAAGATTTTCGCCTTATTGATTTAGAGACACTAACTTCCCTGAACTATTCCTTTAGTGGCTGAGTCTTTCGCCGTATTCATTTAGAGTCCCTAACTGTCCTGGCCTATTACTTTAGAGACTCTAAGAAATTCGCCTTATTAATTTAGAGACTCTAACTGTCCTGGCCAAATCTTTAGAGACTCTGTTTCGCCTTATTAATTTTGAGACCTTAAACCTCCTGGCTTATTCCTATAGAGACTCTAAGCATTTCGCCTTATTAATTTAGAGACTCTAACATTCCTTTCCTATTCCTTTAGAGACTCTAAGTGTTTCGCCTTATTAATTTAGAGACTCTAACTGTCCTAGCCTATTCCTTTAGAGAATCTAAGAGTTTCGCCTTATTCATTTACAGACACAATCTGTCCTGGCCAATTCCTTTAGAGACTCTAAGAGTTTCGCCTTATTAATTTAGAGACTCTAACTGTCCTGTCCTATTCCTTCAGAGACTCTAATAGTTTCGCTTTATTAATTTAGGGCCCCTAACTGTCCTGCACTCTTCCTTTAGAGACTGAGACTTTCGCCTTATTAATTTTGAGTCTCTAATTGTCCTGACCTATTCCTTTAGAGACTCTAAGTGTTTCGCCTTATTAATTTAGAGACACTAACTGTCCCGGCCTCTTCCTTTAGAGACCCTAAGATTTTCGCCTTATTAATTTAGAGACTCTAACTGTCCTGGCCTATTCCTTTAGAGACTCTAAGAAATTCGCCTTATTAATTTAGAGACTCTAACTGTCCTGGCCTATTCCTTTAGAGACTCTAATAGTTTGGACTTATTAACTTATAGACCCTAACTGTCCTGGCCTATTATTTTAGAGAATCTAATTTTTTCCCCTTATTAATTTAGAGATTTTAACTGTCCTGGCCTAATCCTTAGGGACTCTAAGTGTTTCGCCTTATTAATTTAGAGACACTAACTGCCCTGCCCTATTCTTTAGAGGCTCTAAGAGTATGGCCTTATTTATTTAGAAACCCTAAATCTCCTGCACTATTACTTTAGAGACTGAGGATTTCGCCTTATTCATTTCGAGACCCTAACTGTCCAGCCCTATTCCTTTAGAGACTCTAAGTTTTTCGCCTTATTTATTTAGAGACTCTAACCCTCCTGGCCTATTTCTTTAGAGACTCTAAAAATTTCGTCTTATTAATTTAGAGACCCTACCAGTCCTGGCCTATTCCTTTAGAGACTCTAAGAGTTTCGCCTCATTAATTTCGAGACACTAACTGTCCTGGCCTATTTCTTTAGAGACTCAAAGAGTTTCGCATTATTAATTTTCAACACTAACTGTCCTGGCCTATAACTTTCGAGACTCTAAAAGTTTCGTCTTATTAATTTAGACAACCTAACTCTCTTGGCCTATTACTTTAGAGACTCTAAGAGTTTCGTCTTATTAATTTAGAGACTCTAATTGTCCTGGCCTATCCCTTTAGTGACTCTAAGTATTTCGCCTTATTAACTTGAGCCCCTAACACTCCTGCACTTTTCCTTTAGAGACTGAGATTTCCGCCTTATTAATTTTGAGACTCTAACTGTCCTGTCTTACTCCTTTAGAGACTCTAAGTTTTTCGCCTTATTATTTTAGAGACCCTAACTGTCTTGGCCTAACACTTTAGAGACTCTAAGTGTTTCGCCTTAATAATTTAGAGAATCTAACTTTCCTGGCCTACTCCTTTAGAGACACTAAGAGTTTCGCCTTATTAATTTAGAGAATTTAACTGTCCCGGCCTATTCATTTAGAGAATCTGATAATTTCGCTTTATTAATTTAGAGACTCTAACTGTCCTGGCCTATAACTTTAGAGACTCTAAGATTTTCGCCTTATTAATTTAGAGAATCTAAGTGTCCTGGCCTATTCCTTTAGAGAATCTGAAAGATTCGCCTCATTAATTTAGAGACTCTAACTGTCTTGGCCTATTTCTTTAGAGACTCTAATCGTTTCGCCTTATTAATTTAGGGACACTAACACTCCTGAACTATTCCTTTAAAGACTGAGACATTCGCCTTATATATTTAGAGACCCAAATTATCCTGGCCTATTCCTTTTGGGACTCCAAGTGTTTCGCCTTTTTAATGTAGAGTCTCTAAATATGCTGGCCTATTCCTTTAGAGAATCTAAGAGTTTTGCCTTATTAACTTAGAGACTCTAACCTTCCAGGCCTATTCTTTTAGAGACTCTAAGGGTTTAGCCTTTTTAATTTAGAGACTCTAACTGCCCTGGCCTATTTTTTAGAGAGTCCAAGTATTTCGCCTTATTAATTTAGAGACTCTAACTGTCCTGGCCTATTACTTTAGAGAACCTAAGAATTTCGCCTTATTAATTTAGAAACCCTAACTCTCCTGCACTATTCCTTTAGAGACTGAGACTTCCTCCTTATTTATTTAGAGACACTAACTGTTCTGGACTATACATTTAGAGACACTTAGGGTTTCGCCTTATTAATTTAGAGACCCTAACTGTCCTGTCCTATTCCTTTAGAGACTCTAAGAATTACGCCTTATTAATTTAGAGACTCTATCTGCCCTTGCCTATTCCTTTAGAGACTCTGAGATTTTCGCCTTATTAATTTAGAGAAACTAAATGTCCTGGCCTATATCTTTAGAGACTCTATCAGATTCGCCTTATTAATTTAGAGACTGTAACTGTCCTGGTCTATTCCTTTAGAGACACTAAGATTTTCGCCTTGTTACTTTAGATACTCTAATTCTCCTGGCCTAATTCTGTAGAGACTCTAAGAGTTTCGCCTAATTAATTTAGAGACTCTAACTGTCCTGGCCTAATCCTTTACAGGCTTTAAGAGTTTCGCCTTCTTAATTTACAGATACTATCTGTCCTGGCCTATACATTTAGAGACTCTGAGATTTTCGCCTTATTAATTTTGAGACCCTAACTGTCCTGGCCCATTTCTTTAGAGACCCTAAGAGTTTCGCCTTATTAATTTAGAGACTCTAATTGTCCTGGCCTATTCCTTTAGAGACTCTAAGTTTTTCGCCTTATAAATTTAGAGACACTAACTGTCCTGGCCTATTCTTTTAGAGACTCTGAAATTTTCGCCTTATTAATTTGGAGACTCTAACTTTCCTGTCCTATTCTTTTAGAGACTCTAAGAATTTCGCCTTATTAATTTAGAGTCTGTAACTGTCCTCGCCTATTTCTTTAGAGACTCTAAGTGTTTGGCCTTATTAATTTAGAGACCATAACTGTCCTGGCCTATTCCTTTAGAGACTCTAAGAGTTTCGCCTTATTAATTTAGAGACTCTAACTGTCTTGTCTTGTTCCTTTAGAGACTCTATGTGTTTCACCTTATTAATTTAGATACTCTAAAATTCCTAGCCTATTCCTTTATAGACTCTAAGCGTTTCGCCTTATTAATTAGAGAAACTAACTCTCCTGGCCTATTCCTTTAGAGACTCTAAGGGTTTCGCCTTATTAATTTAGAGACTCTAACCGTCCTGGCCTAATCTTTAGAGACTGAAAGTGTTTCGCCTTATTAATTTAGAGACTCTAACTGCCTTGGCCTATTCCTTTAGGGAATCTAAGAGTTCCGCCTTATTAATTTAGAGACTCTAACTGTCCTGGCCTATTACTTTATTGACTCTAAGTGTTTCGCCTTATTAATTTAGAGACTCTAAACTTCCTGGCCTAAAATTTAGAGACTGAAATTTATTCGCCTTATTAATTTGGAGACTCTAACTGTCCTGCCCTATTAGTTTAGAGACTCTAAGTGTTTCGCCTTATTAATTTAGAGACTCTAACCCTGCTGGCCTATTCCTTTAGAGACTCTAAGTGTTTCGCCTTATCAATTTCGATACTCTAACTGTCCTCACCTATTCCTTTAGAGACTCTACGTCTTTAGCATTATTAATTTAGAGAATCTAACTGTCCTGGCCTAATCCTTTAGAGACTCTAAGCATTTTGCCTTATTACTTAGAGAATCTAACTCTCCTGGGATATTCCCTTAGAGACTATAAGTGTTTCGCCTTATTAATTTAGAGACTCTAATCGTCCTGGCCTAATCTTTAGAGACTGAAAGTGTTTCGCCTTAATAATTTGGAGACTAACAGACTTCGCCTATTCCTTTAGAGAATCTAAGCGTTCCGCCTTAATAATTTAGAGACACTCACTGTCCTGGCCTATTCCTATAGAGACTCTAAGATTTTCGCCTTATTAATTTAGAGACTCTAACTGTCCTGGCCTGTTCCTTTAGAGACTCTAATTTTTTCGCCTTATTAATTTAGAGACTCTTATTTTCCTGGCATAATCCTTTAGAGACTCTAAGCATTTCGCCTTATTACTTAGAGAATCTAACTGTCCTGGCCTATTCCTTTAGAGACTCTAAGTGTTTCGCCTTATTAATTTAGAGACTCTAAACGTCCTCGCATTATCTTTAGAGACTGAAAGTGTTTCGCCTTAATAATTTAGAGAATCTAACAGGCTTGGCCTATTCCTTTAGAGAATCTAAGAGTTCCGCCTTAATAATTTAGACACTCACTGTCCTGGCCTATTTCTTTAGAGGCTCTAAGAATTTCGCCTTATTAATTTAGAGACTCTAATTCTCCTGGCCTATTCTTTTAGAGACTCTAAGAGTTTCGCCTAATTAATTTAGACACTCTAACAGTCCTGGCCTATTCCTTTAGAGACTCCAAGATTTTCGCCTTATTAATTTTGAGACTCTAACTGTCCTGCCCTATTCCTTTAGAGACTCTGAATGTTTCGCCTTATTAAATTAGAGACTCTAATTATCCTGGCCTATTAATTTAGAGACTCTAAGAGCTTCAGTTTATTAATTTAGAGACTCTAACTGTCCTGGCCTCTTCCTTTAGAGACTCTAAATATTTCGCCTTATTAATTTAGAGACACTAACTGTCTTGGGCTTTTCCTTTAGAGACTCTAATGGATTCGCCTTATTATAATAGAGACTCTAACTGTCCTGCCCTTTTCCTTTAGAGACTCTAAGAGATTTGCCTTATTAATTTAGAGACATTAACTGTCCAGGCCTATTCCTTTAGAGGCTATAAGAGTTTCGCCTAATTAATTTAGTGACTCTAACTGTCCTGGCCTATTCCTTTAGAGACTCTAACAGACCCGCCTTATTAATTTAGAGACACTTACTGTCCTGGCGTATTGATTTAGAGACTCTAAGATTTTCGCCTTATTAATTTAGAGTCACTAACGGTCCTGGCCTATTTCTTTAGAGATTCTAAGAGCTTCGCCTTATTAATTTAGAGACGCTAACCTTTCTGGCCTATTTTTTAGAGACTCTAAGTGTTCCGCTTTATCAATTTAGAGACCCTAATGTCCTGGCTTATGCCTTTAGAGACCCTAAGTTTTTCGCCTTATTAATTTAGAGACTCTAACTGTCCTGGCCTATTCCTCTAGAGACTCTTAAAATTTCGACTTATTAAATTAGAGACTCTAATTGTCCTGGCCTATTCCTTTAGAGGCTCTATGAGATTTGCCTTATTAATTTAGAGACCCTAATACTCCTGCACTATTCCTTTAGAGACTGAGACTTTCGCCTTATTCCTTTAGAGCCCCTAACGGTCCAGGCCAAAAACTTTAGAGACTCTAAGATTTTCGCCTTATTAATTTAGAGACTCTAACTGTACTGGCCTATTACTTTAGGGACTCTAAGTGTTTCGCTTAATTAATTTAGAGAATCTAACTCTAGTGGCCTATTCCTATAGAGACTCTAAGTGTTTCGCCTTATTAATTTTGAGACCCTAACATTCCTGGCCTATTCCTTTAGTTACTCTAAGAGTTTCGCCTTATTAAATTAGAGACTCTAACTGTCCTGGCCTATTCCTTTAGAGAATCTAAGAATTTCGCCTTATTAATTTACAGACCTTAACTGTCCTGGCCTAATCCTTTATTGACTCTAATTGTTTCGCCTTATTAATTTAGAGACCCTAAATGTCCTGTCCTAATCCTTTAGAGACTCTAAGAGTTTTGCCTTATTAATTTAGAGATTCTAACTAACCTGTCCTAATCCTTTAGAGACTCTAAGAGTTTCGCCTTATTAATTTCGAGACTCTAACTGTCCTGGCATATTCCTTTAGAGAGTCTGAATGATTCGCATTATTACTTTAGAGACTCTAACTGTCCTGGCATAATTCTTTAGGGACTAAGTGTTTCGCCCTATTAATTTAGAGACACTAACTGTCCTGGCCTATTCCTTTAGAGACTCTAAGAGCTTCGCCTTATTAATTTAGAGACTCTAACCCTCCTGGCCTATTTCTTTAGAGACTCTAAGAGTTTCGCTTTATAAATTTAGAGACCCTAACTGTCCTGGCCTATTAATTTAGAGACCCCAAATGTTTCGCCTTATTAATTTAGAGACTGTAAGTGTCCTGGCCTATTCTTTTAGAGACTCTAAAATTTTCGCCTTATTAATTTAGAGACACTAACTGTCCTGGCCTATTCGTTTAGAGACACTTAAAGTTTCGCCTTATTGATATAGAGACTCTAACTGTCCTGGCCGATTCCTTTAGAGACTCTAAGAGTTTCGCCTTATTAATTTAGAGACCCTAACCCCCTGCACTCTTCCTTTAGAGACTGAGGCTTTCGCCTTATTCATTTAGAGAACGTAAGGGTCCTGCAATATTCCATTAGAGTCTGAGGCTTTCGCCTTATTAATTTAGATTCTCTATAAGTCCTGGCCTATTAATTTAGAGACTCTAAGAGTTTCACCTTATTAATTTAGAGATTCTAACTGTCCTGGCCTATTCCTTTAGAGACCCTAAAATTTCGTTTTATAAATTTAAAGACACTAACTGTCCTGGCCTATTCCTTTAGAGATTCTAAGTGTTTCGCCTTATTAATTTAGAGACTCTAATTGTCCTGGCCTATTCCTTTAGAGTCTGTAAGAGTTTCGACTTATCAATTAAAAACCCTTACACTCGTGGCCTATACTTTTAGAGACTCTAAGAGTTTCGCCTTATTATTTTCGAGACCCTAAATCTCCTGGCCTATTCCTTTAGAGACTCTAATCGTCTCGCCTAATTAATTTAGAGACTCTAACTGTCATGGCCTATTCCTTTAGAAACTCTAAGATTTTCGTCTTATTAATTTAGAGAATCTAATTCTCCTGGCCAGGAACTTTAGAGACTCCAAGAGTTTCGCTTTATTAATTTAGAGTCCCTAACTGTCCTGGCCTATACCTTTAGAGACTCCTAGTTTTTCGCCTTATTAATTTAGAGAATTTAACACCCCTGGCCTATTCCTTTAGAGAATCTAAGATTTTCGCCTTATTAATTTAGAGACTCTAACTGTCCTGGCCTATTTCTTTAGAGACCCTAAGAGAATCGCCTTATTAATTTAGAGACTCTACCTGTCCTGGCCTCTACCTTTAGAGACTCTAAGAGTTTCGCCTTATTAATTTAGAGGCACTAACTGTCTTGGCCTTTTCCTTTAGAGACTCTAAATGTTTCGCCTTATTAATATAGAGACTCTAACTGTCTTGCCCTATTCCTTTAGAGACCCTAAGAGATTTGCCTTATTAATTTAGAGACTCTAACATTCCTGGCCTATTCCTTTAGAGACTCTAAGAGTTCCGCCTTTTTAATTTACAGACCCTAACTGTCCAGGCCTAAACCTTTAGAGTCTCTAAGAGATTTGCTTTATTAATTTAGAGACACTAACTCTCCTGCACTATTCCTTTAGAAACTGAGGCTTTCGCCTTATGCATTTCGAGACACTAACTGTCCTGGCCTATTCCTTTAGAGAATCTAAGATTTTCGCCTTATTAATTTAGAGACAGTAAATCTCCTGGCCTTTTTCTTTAGAGACTCTATGGGTTTCGCTTCATTAATTTAGAGACTCTAACTGTTTTGGCCTATTACTTTAGAGACTCTAAGTGTTACGCCTTATTAATTTAGAGACGCTAAGTGAGATGGCCTATACTTTTGGAGACTCTATGAGTTTCGCCTTATTAATTTAGAGACACTAACTGTCCTGGCCTATTCCTTTAGAGACTCTAAGGAATTTGGCTTATTATTTTAGAGACACTAAGTTTCCTGGCCTATTACTTTAGAGACTCTAAGAGTTTCGTCTTATTAATTTATAGACCCTAACTCTCCTGGCCTATCCCTTTAGAGACTCTAAGAGTTTCGCCTTATTAATATAGAGTCTCTAACCCCCCGGCCTATTTATTTAGAGATTAAGATTTTCGCCTTATTAATTTAGAGACTCTAACTGTCCTGGCCTATTTCTTTAGAGACTCTAACAGATTTCGCCTTATTAATTTAGAGACACTTATTGTCCTGGCGTATTCCATTAGAGACTCTAAAATTTTCGCCTTATTAATTTAGAGACACTAACTGTCCTGGCCTATTCTTTAGAGACTCGAAGTGCTTCGCCTTATTAATTTAGAGACGCTATCTCTCCTGGCCTATTACTTTAGATACTCTAAGTGTTCCGCTTTATTAATTTAGAGACACTAACTGTCCTGGCTTATGCCTTTAGAGACTCTAAGATTTTCGGCTTATTAATTTAGAGACCCTAAGTGCCCTGGCCTACACTTTTAGAGACTCTATGAGTTTCGCCTTATTATTTTAGAGACACTAAATATCCTGGACTATTCGTTTAGAGACCCTTCAAGTTTCGCCTTATTAATATAGAGATTCTAACTGTCCTGGCCTATTCCTTTAGAGCCTCTAAGTGCTTCGCCTTATTAATTTAGAGAATCTAACTGTCCTGGCCTATTCCTTTAGAGACTCTAAGCGTTTCGCCTTACTAATTAGAGAATCTAACTGTCCTGGCCTATTCCTTTATAGACTCTAAGTGTTTCGCCTTATTAATTTAAAGAATCTAACATTCCTGGCCTAATCTTTAGAAAATGAAAGTGTTTCGCCTTATTAATTTAGAGACTCTAACTGTCTTGGCCTATTTTTTTTGAGAATCTAAGTCTACCACCTTATTAATTTAGAGACATTAACTGTCCTGGTCTAATACTTTAGAGACTGTAAGACTTTCGCCTTATTAATTTAGAGACTCAAACCGTCCTGGCCTAAGCTTTAGAGACTGAAATTTTTCGCCTTATTAATTTAGAGACTCTAACTCTCCTCCCCTATTTCTTTAGTGAAACTAAGGTTTTCAGCCTTATTAATTCAGAGACACTAACTGTCCTGGCGTATTCCTTTAGAGACTCTAAGATTTTCGCCTTATTAATTTGGAGACACTAACAATCCTGGCCTATCCATTTAGAGACACTAAGAGTTTCGCCTTATTAATTTAGAGACTCTAACAGCCCTGGCCTATTCCTTTAGAGATTCTAAGAATTTCGCCTTATGAAATTAGAGACACTAACATTCCTGGCCTATTTCTTTAGAGACTCTAATGGTTTCGCCTTATTAATTTAGAGACTCTAACTGTCCTGCCCTATTCCTTTAGAGACTCTAGGAGATTCACCTTATTAATTAAGAGACCCTAGCTGTCCTGGCCTATTCCTTTAGAGACTCTTAGAGTTTCACCTTATTAATTTAGAGACTCTAACGTTTCTGGTCTATTCCTTTAGAGACACTAAGTGTTTCGCCTTATTAATTTTGAGACCCTAACTTTCCTGGCCTATTTCTTTAGAGACTCTAAGTGTTTCGCCTTATTAATTTGAAGACTCTAGATCTCCTGGCCTATTCCTTTAGAGACTCTACGAGTTTCGCCTTATTAATTTAGAGACCCTATCTTTCTGGCCTATTGCTTTAGAGACCCTAAGTGTTTCGCCTTATTAATTTAGAGACCCTATCTCTCCTGGCCTATTCCTATAGAGAAACTTAGAGATCCGCCATATTTATTTTAGAGACTCTAACAGCCCTTGGCTATTACTTTAGAGACTCTAAGGCTTTCGCCTTATTAATTTAGATTCCCAAATATTCCTGGCCTATTCCGTTAAAGACTCAATGAATTAGCCTTATTAATTTTGAGAATCTATCTGTCTCGGCTTATTACTTTAGAGACTCTAAGAGATTCCCCTTATTAATTTAGAGACCCTAACTGTCCTGCACTATTCGTTTAGAGACTGAGTCTTTCGCCTTAATAATTTAGATACTCTAACAGTCCTGTCCTATTCCTTTAGAAACCCTAAGTTTTTCGCCTATTAATTTAGAGATACTTACTGTCCTGGCCTATTATTTTATAGCCTCTAACAGGTTCGCCTTATTAAGTTAGAGACTCTAACACTACTGGTCTATTCCTTTAGAGACCCTAAGATTTTCGCCTTATTAATTTAGAGACTCTAAATGTCCTGGCCTATTCCTTTACAGACACTATTATTTTCGCCTTATTAATTTAGAGACACTAACTGTCCTGGCATATTACTTTAGAGACTCTAAATTTTTCGCCTTATTAATTTAGAGACACTAACGCTCCTGGCCTATTCCTTTAGAGACTCTTAGAGTTTCGCCTTATTAATTTAGAGATTCTAAACCTCTTGGCCTATTTCTTTAGAGAATCTATGTTTTTCGCCTTATTAATTTAGAGACACTAAACCTCTTGGCCTATTACTTTAGAGACTCTAAGCGTTAAGCCTTATTAATTTAGAGACTCCAACACTCCTGGCCTATTCATTTACAGACTCTAAGATTTTCGCCTTATTAATTTAGAGGCTCTAACTTACCTGTCCTATTCCTTTAGAGACCCTAAGAATTTCGCCTTATTAATTAAGAGGCTCTAAATTTCCTGGCCTATTTCTTTAGAGACTCTAATAGTTTCGCCTTATTAATTTAGAGACTCTAAATGTCCTGGCCTATTCCTTTAGATACTCTAAGAGTTTCGCTTTATTAATTTAGAGACTCTAACTGTTCTGGCCTTGTCATTTAGAGACTCTAAGCGTTTCGCCTAATAAATTAGAGACTCTAACTGTCCTGGCCTATTCCTTTAGAGACTTTAAGACTTTCGCCTTATTAATTTAGAGAGTCTAACCGTCCTGGGCTAATCTTTAGAGAATGAAAGTGTTTCGCCTTATTAATTTAGAGACTCTGACTTGGCCTATTCCATTAGAGAATCTAAGATTTCCGCCTTATTCATTTAGAGACACTAACCGTCCTGGCATATCCCTTTAGAGATTCTAAGAGTTTCGCCTCATTAATTTAGAGACTCTAACTGTCCTGGCCTATTTATTTAGACACTCCAAGATTTTCGCCTTATAAATATAGAGATTCTAACTGTCCTGGCCTATTCCTTAATGACTCAAAGAGATTCGCCTTATTAATTTAGAGACTCTAACTGTCCTGGCGTATTCTCTATAGACTCTAAGTTTTTCGCCCTATGAATTTGGAGACCCTATTCCTTTAGAGACTCTAAGAGATTCGCCTTATTATTTTGGAGACTCTAACCCTCCTGGCCTATTTCTTCAGAGACTCTAAGAGTTTCGCTTTATTAATTTAGAGACACCAACTGTCCTGGCCTATTCCTTTAGAGTCTATAAGTGTTACGAATTATAAATTTAGAGACTCTAATTGTCCTGGCCTATTACTTTAGAGACCCAAATTGTTTCGCCTTATTAATTTAGAGACTCTAACAGTCCTGGCCTATGCTTTTAGAGACTCTAAGAGTTTCGCCTTATTAAATTTGAGATTCTAGCTGTCCAGGCCTATACTTTTAGAGACTCTAAAATTTTCACTTTATTAATTTACAGATTCTAACTGTCCTGGCCTACAAATTTAGAGACTCCAAGAAATTCGCCTAATTAATTACAGACCCTAACTCTTATGCACTATTCTTTAGAGACTGAGACATTCTCCATATTCATTTACAGACCCTATCTGTCCTGGCCTATTCCTTTAGAGACTCTAAGAGTTTCGCCTTATTAATTTAGAGATCCTAACTGTTCTGGCCTATTCCTTTAGAGACTCTAAGAGTATCACCTTATTAATTTATAGACTCTAACATTCCTGGCCTTTTCCTATAGAGACCCTAAGAGTTTCGCCTTATTAATTTAGAAACACTAAAATTCGTGGCCTATTCCTTTAGAGACTCAAAGAGTTTCGCCTTATTAATTTAGAGACTCTAACCGTCCTGGCATATTCCTTTATAGACTCTAAGAATTTCGCCTTATTAATTTACAGACTCTAACTCTCCTGGCCTATTCCTATAGAGACACAAAATTTTTGGCCTTATTAATTTAGAGACTCTAATTGGACTGGCCTATTCCTTTAGAGACTCTAAGAGTTTCGCTTTATTAATTTAGAGACTCTAACTGTCCTGGCCTATTACTTTAAAGACTCTAAGTGATTCGCCTTATTAATTTAGAACCACTAACTCTCCTGCACTATTCCTTTAGAGACTGAGGCTTTCGCCTTATTAATTTAGGGTCACTAACTGTCATGTCCTATTACTTTAGAGACTCTAAGTGTTTCGCCTTATTAATTTAGAGTCTCCAACGGTCCTGGCCTAATTATTTAGAGACTCTAAAATTTGCGCCTTATTAATTTAGAAGCTCTAACTATCCTGAACTATTCCTTTAGAGACCCTATAAGTTTCGCCTTATTAATTTAGAGACACTAATTGTCCTGTACTAAACTTTTAGAGACTCTAAGTATTTCGCCTTATTAATTTAGAGACACTTACACTTCTGGCCTATTCCTTTAGAGACTCTAAGTGTTTTGCCTTATTAATTTAGAGACTCTAACAGTCCTGGCCTATTACCTTAGAGACTCTAAGAGTTACGCCTTATTAATTTAGAAACTCTAACGTTCCTGGCCTATACCTATAGAAACTCAAAGTGTCTCGCCTTATTAATTTAGAGAATCTAACTGTCCTGGCCTATTTCTTTAGAGACTCTATGTGTTTCGCTTTATTAATTTAGAGACTCTAACTGTCCTGGCCTATAACTTTAGAGACCCTAAGATTTTCGCCTTAATAATTTAGAGAATCTAACTGTCCTGGCCTATTCTTTAGAGACTCTAAGTTTTTCGCCTTATTAATTTAGAGACACTAAATGTCCTGTCCTATATTTTTAGAGACTCCAAGAGTTTCGCCTTATTAATTTAGAGACTCTAACTGTCCTGGCCTATTTCTTTAGAGAATCCAACAATTTCGCCTTGTTAATTTAGAGACTCTATCTGTCCTGGCGTATAACTTTAGAGCCTCTAAGCATTTCGCCTTATTAATTTAGAGACCCTAACTGTCCTGGCCTATTCCTTTATAGACTCTAAGAATTTCGCCTTATTAATTTAGAGGCCCTAACTCCCCTGGCCTATTACTTTAGAGACTCTAATTTTTTCGCTTTATTAATTTCGAGGCTCTAAATTTCTTGGCCTATTCCTTTAGAGACCCTAAGTGTTTCGCCTTATTAAATTAGAGAAACTAACTGTCCTGGCCTATTCGTTTAGAGAATCTAATAGTTTCTCCTTATTAATTTAGAAACACTATCTGTTCTGGACTTAAACTTTAGAGACTCTAAGAGATTCGCCTTATTAATTTAGAGACTCTAACTGTTCTGGCCTATTCCTTTAGAGACACAAAGATTATCGCCTTATTAATATAGAGGCTCTAATTTTCCTGGCCTATTGCTTTAGAGAATCTAAGCATTTCGCCTTATTAATTTAGAGACCCTAACTGTCCTGCACTATTCCTTTAGAGACTGAGGCTTTCGCCTTATTCATTTAGAGACCCTAACTGCCCTGCACTATTAATTTAGAGACTGAGATTTTCGCCTTATTAATTTAGATTCTCTAAGAGTCCTGGCGTATTCCTTTAGAGACACTAGGAGTTTCGCCTTATTAATTTAGAGACACTAACTCCTTTGGCCTATTCCTTTAGAGACCCTAAGTGTTTCGCCTTATTAGTTTAGAGACTCTAACCGTTCTGGCCTATTCCTTTAGAGACTCTAAGTGTTTCGCCTTATTAATTTAGAGACTCTAATTGTCCTGGTCTATTCCTTTAGAGACTCTAAGAGTTTCGCCTTATTAATTTAGAGACAGTAACTGCCCTGTCCTATTCCTTTAGAGATTCTAAGGCTTTCGCCTTATTAATTTAGAGACTCTAAAACTCCTGGCCTATTACTTTAGAGAATCTAAGTGTTTCGCCTTATTAATTTAGAGACTCTATACTGTCTTGGCATATTCCTTTAAAAAATCAATGAGTTTCGACTTATTAATTTAGAGAAGCTAACTGTCCTGGCCTATTCCTTTATAGACGCTAAAATTTTCGCTTTATTAATTTAGAGACACTAACTGTCCTGGCCTATAACTTTAGAGACTCTAAGAGTTTCGTCTTATTAATTTAGAGACTCTAACTGTCGTGGCCTATTTCTTTAGAGACTCTAAGTGTTTCGCCTTATTAATATAGAGACACTAAGTGTCCTGGCCTATTACTTTAGAGACCCTAACAATTTCGCCTTATTAATTTAGAGACTCTAACTGACCTGGCGTATTCCTTTAGAGACTCTAAGATATTCGGATTATTAATTTAGAGAACCAACTGTCATGGCCTATTCCTTTAGAGACACTATGTGTTTCGCCTTATTAATTTAGAGACTTTAACTCTCCTGGCCTATTTCTTTAGAGACTCTAAGTCTTTCGCCTTATTAATTTAGAGACTCTAACTTTCCTGACATATTCCTTTAGAGACTCTAAGTGTTTCGCCTTATTAATTTAGAAACTATAACTGTCTTGGCCTATTATTTTAGAGACTCTAAAAGTATCGCCTTATTAATTTAGAGACCCTAAATGTCCTGGCCTATTACTATAGAGACTCTAAGACTTTCGCCTTATTAATTTAGAGACACTAACTGTCCTGGCCTATTCCTTCAGAGACTCTAAGATTTTCGCCTAATTAATATAGAGACACTAACTGTCCTGTTCTATTCCTTTAGAGACTCTAAAAGTTTCGCCTTATTAATTTAGAGACCCTAATCCTCCTGCACTATTTCTTTAGAGACTGAGGCTAACATCTTATTCATTTAGATACTCTAATTTTCTTGGCCTAATCCTTTAGAGACACTAAGAGTTTCGCGTTATTAATTTAGAGACTCTAACTGTACTGGCCTATTCCTTTAGAGACTGGAAGTGTTTCCCTTATTAATTTAGAGACTCTAACACTCTTGGCCTAAACCGTTAGAGATTCTAAGAGTTTCGCCTTAATAATTTAGACACTCTAACAGTCCTGGCCTATTACTTTAGAGACTCTAAGTGTTTCGCCTTCTTAATTTAGAGAATCTAACTCTCCTGGCCTACTCCTTTAGAGACTCTAAGCGTTTCGCCTTATTCATTAGAGAAACTAACTTTCCTAGCCTTTTCCTTTAGAGACTCTATGAGATTCGCCTTATTAATTTAGAGACTCTAAACTTCCTGGCCTAAACTTTAGAGACTGAAAGAATTTCGCCTTATTAATATAGAGACACTAATTGCCTTGGCATAATACTTTAGTGAATTTAAGCCTTCGACATTATTATTTTAGAGACTCTAACTGTCCTGGCCTATTATTTTAGAGACTCTAAGTTTTTCGCCTTATTAATTTAGAGACTCTAACCGTCCTGGCCTAATTTTTAGAGAACGAAATTTTTTCGCCTTATTAATTTAGAGACTCTAACTCTCCTGGCTTATTGCTTTAGAGAATCTAAGATTTTCGCCTTATTAATTTAGAGACTCTAACCCTCGTGGCGTATTCCTTTAGAGACCCTAAGATTTCCGCCATATTAATTTGGAGACCCTAACTGTCCTGGCCTATTCCTTTAGAGAATCTAAGGGTTTCGCCTTATTAATTTAGAGACTCTAACCCACCTGGCCTATTCCTTTAGAGACTCTAAGTTTTTCGCCTTATTAATTTAGAGCCTCTAATTGCGCTGGCCTATTTCTTTTGAGACTCAAATTGTTCGCCTTATTTATTTAGAGACACTAATTGTCCTGGCCTATTCCTTCATAGACTCTAAGATTTTCGCCTTATTAATTTAGAGCCTCTAACTGTCCTGGCATATTCCTTTATAGACTCTACGAATTTCGCCTTATTAATTTAGAGACTTTAAATGCCCTTGGCCTATTCCTTTAGAGACTCTAAGAGTTTCACCTTAGTAAATTAGAGACTCTAACTGTCCTGGCCTATTCCTTTAGAGTACCCAAGTGTTTCGCCTTTTTAATTTAGAGACCCTAACTCTAATGCACTATTTCTTTAGAGACTGGGACTTCCGCCTTATTCGTTTAGAGACACTAACTGTCCTGGCCTATTCCTTTAGAGACTCTAAGGGTTTCGCCTTATTAATTTATTTACTTTAACTGTCCAGGCCTATTCCTTTAGAGACTCTAAATTTTTCGCTTTATTAATTTAGAGACTCTAAAAATCCTGTCCTATTCCTATCGAGACTATAAGAGTTTCGCCTTATTAATTTAGAGACTCTAACAGACCTGGTCTATTCCTTTAGATGCTCTAAGAGTTTCGCCTTATTAATTTCGAGACACTAACATTCCTGGCCCTATTACTTTAGAGACTCTAACATTTTCGCCTTATTAATTTAGAGACTCTAATATTCCTGGCCTATTTCTTTAGAGACTCTAAGATTTTCTCCTTATTAATTTACAGACTCTAACTGTCCTGGCCTAATCATTCAGAGACTCTAAGAGTTCCGCCTTATTAATTTAGAGACACTAACTGTCCTGGCCTATTACTTTAGAGACTCTATGTGTTTCGCCTTATTAATTTAGAGACTCTAACTGTCCTGCCTTATTCCTTTTGAGACTCTAAGTGTTTCCCCTTATTAATTTAGACCCCTAACTGTCCTGCACTATTCCTTTAGAGACTGAGAATTTCGCCTTATTAATTTATAGTCTCTAACTGTCCTGGCCTATTCCTTTAGAGACTGAAAGTTTTTCGCCTTATTAATTTTGAGACTCTAACTGTGCTGGCTAATTAATTTAGAGACACTAACTGTTTCGCTTTATTAATGTAGAGACTCTAACTCTCCTGGCCAATTCCTTTAGAGACTCTAAGAATTTCGCCTTATTAATTTAGAGACTCTAATTTTCCTGGCCTATAACTTTAGGGACTCTAAGTTTTTCGCCTTATTAATTTAGAGACACTAACTGTCTCGATCTATACTTTTAGAGACTCTAAGAATTTCGCCTTATTATTTTAGAGACTCTAAATGTCCTGGACTATACCTTTAGAGAATCAAAGAGGTTCGCGGTATTAATTTGGAGACCCTAACCCTAATGCACTATTACTTTAGAGACTGAGACTTCCGCCTTATTCATTTAGAGGCCCTAACTGTCCTGGCCTATTCCTTTAGAGTGTCTAAGTGTTTCGCCTTTCTAATTTAGAGACTTTAACTGTCCTGGCCTATTCCTTTAGAGACTCTAAGTGTTTCGCCTTATTAATTTTGAGACTCTAACTCTCCTAGCCTAATCCTATAGAGACTATAAGAGTTTCGCCTTATTAATTTAGAGACACTAACAGTCCTGTTCTATTCCTTTAGATACTCTAAGAGTTTAGCCATATTAATTTAGAGACTCTAACTGTCCTGACCTATTCCTTTAGAGACTCTAAGTGTTTCGCCTTATTAATTTACAGACTCTAACTGTCCTGGTCTATATCTTTAGAGACTCTAATAGTTTCGCCTTATTATTTTAGAGACACTAACTGTCCTGGCCTATTCCTTTAGAGACTCTAAGAATTTCGCCTTATTCATTTAGAGACTCTAACTGCCCTGGCCTATTCCTTTTGGGACTCTAAGACTTTCCCCTTATTCATTTAGAGCCCCTAACTTTCCTGCACTATTCCTTTAGATACTGAGACTTTCGCCTTATCAATTTAGAGCCTCTAACTGTCATGGCCTATTCCTTTAGAGACTCAAAGTTTTTCGCCTTATTAATTTTGAGACTCTTACTGTGCTGGCTAATTACTTTAGAGACTCTAAGTGTTTAGCTTTATTAATGTAGAGACTCTAACTGTCCTGGCCAAATCCTTTAGAGACCCTTAGAATTTCGCCTTATTAATTTAGAGACTCTAATTTCCCTGGCCTATTCCTTTAGGGACTCTAAGTGTTTCGCCTTATTAATTTAGAGACACTATCTGTCCCGGCCTATTCCTTTAGAGACTCTAAGAGTTTCGCCTTGTTAATTTAGAGACTCTAACTGTCCTGGCCTGTACCTTTTTTAGACTCTAAGAGATTCCCCTTATTAATTTAGAGCCCCTAACATTCCTGCACTATTCATTTAGAGACTGAGACTTTCGTCTTATTAATTTAGAGTCTCTAACTGTGCTGGCCAATTCCTTTAGAGGCTCTAAGAATTTCGCCTTATTAATTTAGAGACTCTAATTGTCCTGGCCTATTCCTTTAGGGACACTAAGAGTTTCGCCTTATTAATTTAGAGACACTAACTGTCCTAGCCTATTCCTTTAGAGACTCTAAAAGTTTCGCCTTATTAATTTAGTGAATCTAACTCTCCTGGCCTATTCTTTTAGAGACTCTAAGAGTTTCGCCTTATTAATTTAGAGACTCTAACATTCCTGGCCTAATTCTTTAGAGACTCTAAGGGTACCGCCTTATTAATTTAGAGAACCTTACTGTACTGGCCTACTCCTTTAGAGACTTTAACCGTTTCGCCTTATTAATTTAGAGACTCTAACTCCCCTGGCCTATTTCTTTAGAGACTCTAATCGATTCGCCTTATTAATTTAGAGACTCTAACCGTCCTGGCCTGTTCCTTTAGAGACTCTAATTGTTTCGCCTTATTAATTTAGAGATTCTAACTGTCCTGGCCTATTCCTTTAGAGACTCTAAGCATTTCGCCTTACTACTTAGAGAATCTAACTGTCCTGGCCTATTACTTTAGAGACTCTAAGATTTTCGCCTTATTAATTTAGAGACTCTAAACGTCCTGGCCTAATCTTTAGAGACTGAAAGAGTTTCGCCTTATTAAATTAGAGACTCTAACAGCCTTGGCCTATTCCTTTAGATAAACTAAGATTTCCGCCTTAAAAATTTAGAGACACTCACTGTCCTGACCTATTCCTTTAGAGACACCAAGAGTTTCGCCTTATTATTTTAGAGACTCTAAACTTCCTGGCCTAACCTTTAGAGACCGAAAGAGTTTCGCCTTATTAATTTAGAGACTCTAACTCTCCTGGCCTATACCTTTAGAGAATATAAGTGTATCGCCTTATTAATTTGGAGACAATAACTCTCCTGGCGTATTCCTTTCGAGACTCTAAGATATTCGCCTTATTAATTTGGAGACTCTAACACTTCTGGCCTATTCCTTTAGAGACTCTAATAGTTTCGCCTTAATAAATTAGAGACACTAAACCTCCTGGCCTATTCCTTTAGAGGCTCTAAGTGTTTCGCCTTATTATTATAGAGACACTAAATGTCCTGGCCTATTCCTTTAGAGACTCTAAGAGTTTCGCCTTATTAATTTAGAGACTCTAACTGTCCTGGCATATTCCTTTAGAGACTCTAAGAGTTTCGCCTTATTAATTTAGAGACCCTAACAGTCCTGGCCTATTACTTTAGAGACTCTAAGAGATCCGCCTTATGAAATTAGAGACTCTAACTGTCCTGGCCTATTACTTTAGAGATTCTAAGTTTTTCAGTTTATTAATTTAGAGACTCTAAATTCCCTGGCCTAATCCTTTAGAGATTCTAAGTATTTCGCCTTATTAATTTAGAGACCCTAACACTCCAGCACTATTCCTTTAGAGACTGAGGCTTTCGCTTTATACATTTAGAGACCCTAACGGTCCTGGCCAATTGTTTAGATACCCTAATATTTTCGCCTTATTAATTTAGAGACTCTAATTGTCCTGGCTTATAACTTTAGGGACTCTAAGTGTATCGCCATATTAATTTAGAGACTCTAACACACATGGACTATTGCTATAGAGACACTAAGATTTTCGCCTTATTAATTTAGAGACTCTAACATTCCTGGCCTAATCCATTAGAGACTCTAAGAATTTCGCCTTATTAATTTAGAGACTCTAAATGCCCTGGCCTCTTCTTTAGAGACTCTAAGATTTTCGCCTTATTACTTTACAGAATCTAACTCTATTGGCCTAATACTTTAGAGACTCTAAGTGTTTCGCCTTATTAATTTAGAGACTCTAAATATACTGGCCTATTTTTTAAAGACTCTAAGATTTTCGCCTTATTAATTTAGAGACACTAAATATCCTGGCCTATTCTTTTAGAGACTCTAAGTGTTTGGCCTTATTAATTTAGAGATTCTAACTGTCCTGGCCTGTTCCTTTAGAGACTCTAAGAGTTTCGCCTCATTAATTTAGAGACTCTAACTGTCCTGGCCTATTTCTTTAGAGACTAAGATTTTCCCCTTATTAATTTAGAGACTCTAACTGTCCTGGCCTATTACTTTAGAGACTCTAACATTTTCGCCTTATTAGTTTATAGACACTAAATGTCTTGGCGTATTCCTTTAGAGACCCTAAGTTTTTCGCCTTATTATTTTAGAGACACTAACTCTCCTGGCCAATTACTTTAGAGACTCTGAGTTTTTCGCCTTAATAATTTAGAGACTCTAACTCTCCTGGCCTATTCATTTAGAGACTCTATGATTTTCGCCTTATTAATTTAGAGACCTTAACAGCCCTGGCCTATTCCTTTAGGGACTCTAAGATTTTCGCCTTATTAAATTAGAGTTCCTGACTTTCCTGGCCTATTTCTTTAGAGACTCTAAGAGTTTCGCCTTATTAATTTAGAGACTCTAACTGTCCTGGCCTATTCCTTTAGAGACTGTACGAGTTTCGCCTTATTAATTTAGAAACTCTAACTGTCCTGGCCTATTCCTTTAGAGACTCTAAGAGTTTCACCTTATTAATTTAGAGACTCTAACATTCCTGGCCTGTTCCTTTAGAGACTCTAATAGTTTCGCCTTATTAAATTAGAGACACTAACTTTCCTGGCCTAATTCTTTAGAGAATCTAAGAGTTTCGCCTTATTAATTTAGAGACTCTAACTGTCCTGGCCTATTCCTTTAGAGACTCTACGAGTTTCGCCTTATTAATTTAGAGACCCTAACTGTTCTGGCCTATTTCTTTAGAGACTCTAAGAGTTCCGCCTTATTAATTTAGAGACTCTAACAGTCCTGGCCTATTCCTTTAGAGACTCTAAGGCTTTCGCCTTATTAATTTTGATCCCAAACCAGTCCTGGCCTATTCCTTTAGAGACTGAAAGAGTTTAGCCTTATTAATTTTGAGAATCTAACTGTCCTGGCTTATTACTTTAGAGACACTAAGTGTTTGCCTTATTAATTTAGAGACCCTAACTGTCCTTCACTATTCGTTTAGAGAATGAGTCTTTCGCCTTATTAATTTAGAGACTCTAAATGTTCTGTCCTATTTTTTTAGAGACCCTAAGTTTTTCGCCTATTAATTTAAAGATTCTTACTGTCCAGGCGTATTTTTAGAGCCTCTAAGAGGTTCGCCTTATTAAGTTAGAGACTCTAAATCTACTGGCCTATTTCTTTAGAGACTCTAGGATATTCGCCTTATTAATTTAGAGACTCTAAATGTCCTGGCCTATTCCTTTAGAGAATCCAATAGTTTCGCCTTATTAATTTAGAGACGCTAATCGTCCTGGCCTATTCCTTTAGAGACTCTAACCGTTTCGCCTTATTAATTTAGAGACTCTAACTCTCCTGGCCTATTCCTTTAGAGACTCCAAGTGTTTCGCCTTATTAATTTAGGGACTCTAACACTCTTGGCCTATTTCTTTAGAGACTCTAAGTGTTTCGCCTTATTAATTTAGAGACTCTAACTCTCTTGGCCTATTACTTTAGAGACTCTAAGATTTACGCCTTATTAATTTAGAGACTCTAACTCTCCTGGCCTATTCCTTTAGAGACTCTAAGATTTTCGACTTATTAATTTAGAGACCCTAACTCTCCTATTCTATTCCTTTAGAGACTCTAAGAATTTCGCCTTATTAATTAAGAGACACTAACTTTCCTGGCCTCTTTCTTTGGAGATTCTAATAGTTTCGCTTTATTAATTTAGAGACACTAACTGTCTTGGCCTATTCCTTTAGATACTCTAAGAGTTTCGCCTTATTAATTTAGAGACTCTAACTGTCATGGCCTGTTCCTTCAGAGACTCTAAGTGTTTCGCCTTATTAATTTAGAGACTCTAACTGTCCTGGCCTAATCCTTTAGAGTCTCTAAGCGTTTCACCTAATGAATTAGAGAATCTAACTGTCCTGGCCTATTCCTTTAGAGACTATAAGTGTTTCGCCTTACTAATCTAGAGACTCTAAACTTCCTGGGCCAAGCTTTTGAGAATGAAAATGTTTCGCCTTATTAATTTAGAGACCCTAACTGTCCTGGCCTATTCCTTTAGAGACTCTAAGAGTTTCGCCTTATTAATTTAGAGACTCTAACTGTTCTGGCCTATTCCTTTAGAGACTCTAAAGGTTTCGCCTTATTAATTTAGAGACTCTAACTCTCCTGGCCTTTTCCTATAGAGACCCTATGAGATTCGAATTTTCAATTTAGAGACACTAACAGTCCTGTCCTATTACTTTAGAGACTCTAAGAGGTTCGCCTTATTAATTTAGAGACTCTAACTGTCCTGGCCTATTCCTTTATAGAGTCTAAGTGTTTCGCCATATTAATTAACAGACTCTAACTGTCCTGGCCTATTCCTATAGAGACTCTAAGTGTTTCGCCTTATTAATTTAGAGACTATAACTGTACTGGCCTAATCCTTTGGAGACTCTAAGCGTTTCGCCTTATTAATTTAGAGACTCTAACTGTCCTGGCCTATTCTTTTAGAGACTCTAAAATTTTCTACTTATTAATTTAGAACCCCTAACTGTCCTGCACTATTCCTTTAGAGACTGAGCCTTTCGCCTTTTAATTTAGAGTCTCTAACTGACCTGTCCTAATACTTTAGAGACTCTAAGGATTTCGCCTTATTAATTTAGAGACTCTAACTGTCCTGGCCTATTCTTTTAGAGATTCTAAAATTTTCGCCTTATTAATTTAGAGACTCTAACTATCCTGAACTATTCCTTTAGAGACAAAAGGGATTTCGCCTTATTAATTTCGAGACTCTAATTGTCCTGTCCTAATCCTTTAGAGACCCTAAGATTTTCGCCTTATTAATTTAGAGACACTTACTCTTCTGGCCTATTCCTTTAGAGACTCTAAGAGTTTCGCCTTATTAATTTAGAGACTAACTGTCTTGTCTTATTCCTTTAGAGACTCCAAGATTTTCGACTTAATAATTTAGAGACTCTAAATGTCCTGGCCTATACCTTTAGAAACTCAAAGGGTCTCACCTTATTAATTTAGAGTATCTAACTGTCCTGGCCTATTCCTTTAGAGACACTAAGAGTTTCGCTTTATTAATTTAGAGATTCTAAATATCCTGGCCTAAAACTTTAGAGACCCTAAGAGATTCGCCTTAATAATTTAGAGAATCTAACTGTCCTGGCCTATTCCTTTAGAGATTCTAAGTGTTTCGCCTTATTAATTTAGAGACCCTAAATGTCCTGGCCTATAACTTTAGAGACTCTAAGAGTTTCGCCTTATTAATTTAGAGACTCTAACAGTCCTGGCCTATTCCTTTAGAGACTCCAACATTTTCGCCTTATTAATTTAGAGACTCTAACTCTCCTGGCGTATTCCTTTAGAGACTCTAAGATTTTCGCCTTATTAATTTAGAGACTCTAACTGTCCTGGCCTATTCCTTTAGAGACACTAAAAATTTCGCCTTTTAATTTAGAGACTCTAAATCTCCTGGCCTATTTCTTTAGAGACTCTAAGAGTTTCGCTTTATTAATTTCGAGACCCTAACATTCTTGGCCTTTTCCTTTCGAGACTCCAAGCGTTTCGCCTTATTAATTTAGAGAACCTAACAGTCCTGGCCTATTATTTTAGAGACTCTAAGAGTTTCGCATTATTAATTTAGAGACTCTAACTGTTCTGGCCTAAATCTTTAGAGACTCTAAGATTTTCGCCTTATTAATTTAGAAACTCTAACTGTCCTGGCCTATTCCTTTAGAGACTCAAAGATTATCGCCTTATTAATATAGAGACTCTAATTGCCTGGCCTATCACTTTAGAGACTCTAAGAGTTTCGCCTTATTAATTTAGAGACTCTAAAATTCCTGGGCCAAGCTTTTGAGAATGAAAGTGTTTCGCCTTATTAATTTAGAGACCCTAACAGTCCTGGCCTATTCCTTTAGTTACTCTAAGAGTTTCGCCTTATTAATTTAGAGACTCTAACTGTTCTGGCCTATTCTTTAGAGACTCTAAAGGTTTCGCCTTATTAATTTAGAGACTCTAACTCTCCTGGCCTTTTCCTATAGAGACTCTATGAGATCCGAATTTTTAATTTAGAGACACTAACAGTCCTGTCCTATTCCTTTAGAGACTATAAGAAGTTCGCCTTATTAATTTAGAGACTCTAACAGTCCTGGTCTATTCTTATATAGACTCTAAGAGTTTCGCCTTATTAATTAACTGACTCTAACTGTCCTGGCCTATTCCTATAGAGACTCTAAGTGTTTCGCCTTATTAATTTAGAGACTATAACTGTACTGGCCTACCCCTTTGGAGTCTCTAAGGGTTTCGCCTTATTAATTTAGAGACTCTAACTGTCCTGGCCTATTCCTTTAGAGACTCTAAAAGTTTCGACTTATTAATTTAGAACCCCTAACAGTCCTGCACTATTCCTTTAGAGACTGAGCCTTTCGCCTTATTAATTTAGAGTCTCTAACTGACCTGTCCTAATACTTTAGAGACTCTAAAAGTTTCGCCTTATTAATTTAGAGACCCTAAATGTCCTGGCCTATACTTTTAGAGATTCTAAAATTTGCGCCTTATTAATTTAGAGATTCTAACTGTTCTGAACTATTCCTTTAGAGACCCTAGGGATTTCGACTTATTAATTTAGAGACTCTAATTGTCCTGTCCTAATCCTTTAGAGACTCTAAGATTTTCGCCTTATTAATTTAGAGACACTTACCCTTCTTGCCTATTCCTTAAGAGACTCTAAGAGTTTCGCCTTATTAATATAGAGACTCTAACTGTCCTGGCTTATTCCTTTAGAGACTCTAAGATTTTCGCCTTAATAATTTAGAGACTCTAAATGTCATGGCCTATACCTTTAGAAATTGAAAGGGTCTCACCTTATTAATTTAGAGAATCTAACGGTCTTGGCCTATTCCTTTAAAGACACTAAGATTTTCGCTTTATTAATTTAGAGACTCTAAATGTCCTGGCCTAAAACTTTAGAGACCCTAAGAGTTTCGCCTTAATAATTTAGAGAATCTAATTATCCTGGCCTATTCTTTTAGAGATTCTAAGTGTTTCGCCTTATTAATTTAGAGACCCTAAATGTCCTGGCCAATATCTTTAGAGACCCTAAGAGTTTCGCCTTATTAATTTAGAGACTCTAACAGTCCTGGCCTTTTCATTTAGGGACTCCAAAATTTTCGCCTTATTAATTTAGAGACTCTAACTCTCCTGGCGTATTTCTTTAGAGACTCTAAGATTTTCGCCTTATTAATTTAGAGACTCTAACTGTCCTGGCCTATTTCTTTAGAGACACTAATAATTTCGCCTTTTAATTTAGAGACTCTAACTCTCCTGGCCTATATCTTTAGAGACTCTAAGAGTTTCGCTTTATTAATTTCGAGACCCTAACTTTCTTGGCCTTTTCCTTTCGAGACTCCAAGCGTTTCGCCTTATTAATTTAGAGAAACTAAAAGTCCTGGCCTATTCTTTTAGAGAATCTAAGAGTTTCGCATTATTAATTTAGAGACCCTAACTGTTCTGGCCTAAATCTTTAGAGACTCTAAGAGTTTCGTCTTATTAATTTAGAGACTCTAACTTTCCTGGCCTATTCTTTAGAGACTCAAAGAAAATCGCCTTATTAATATAGAGACTCTAATTGCCTGGCCTATCACTTTAGAGACTCTAAGAGTTTCGCCTTATTAATTTAGAGACCCTAACTGTCCTGCACTATTCCTTTATAGTCTGAGGCTTTCGTCTTATTCATTTAGAGATCCTAACTGTCCTGCACAATTCTTTTAGAGACTGAGAATTTCGCCTTATTAGTTTAGAGTTTCTAACAGTCCTAGCGTATTCCTTTAGAGACTCTAAGTGTTTCGCCTTTTTAATTTGGAGACTCTAACTCTCCTGGCCTATTCGTTTAGAGACTGTAAGAGTTTCGCCATATTAATTTAGAGACTCTAACTGCCCTGGACTATTCCTTTAGAGACTCTAAGAGTCTCGCCTTATTAATATAGAGACTCTAATAGTCCTGGTCTATACCTTTAGAGACAGTAAGTTTTTCGCCTTATTAATTTAGAGACACTAACGGTCCTGGCTTATTCCTTTAGAGAGTCTAAGTCATTCGCCTTACTAATTTAGAGACTCTAAAACTCCTGGCCTATTCCTTTAGAAAATCTAAGAGTTTCGCCTTATTAATTTAGAGTAACTAACTGTCCTGGCCTATTATTTTAAAGACATTAATATTTTCGCTTTTTTAATTTAGAGACTCTAACTGTATTGTCCTATATCTTTAGAGACACTTAGATTTTCGCCTTGTTAATGTAGAGACACTAACTGTCCTGGCGTATTTCTTTAGAGACACTAACAATTTCGCCTTATTAATTTAGAGACTCTAACGGTTTTGTCTTATTCCTTTAGAGACCCAAAAATATTCGCCTTATAATTTTAGAGACACTAACAGTCCTGGCCTATTCCTTTACAGACTGTAAGAGTTTCGCCTTATTAATTTAGAGATTCTAAATCTACTGGCCTATTTCTTTAGGGACTCTAAGTGTTTCGAATATTAATTTAGAGACTCTAACTGTCCTGGCCTATTCCTTTACAGACTCTAAGTGTTTCGCCTTATAAATTTAGAAACTCTAACTCTCCTGGCCTATACTTTTAGAGACTCTAAGAATTTCCCTTTATTAATTTAGAGACACTAACTGTCCTGGGCTATTACTTTAGAGATTCTAAGATTTTCGCCTTATTAATTTAGAGACCCTAACCCTCCTGCACTAATTCTTTAGAGACTGAGGGTATCTTCTTATTCATTTAGAGACCGTAATTTTCCTGGCCTATAACTTTAGAGACTCTAAGATTTTCGCGTTATTAATTTAGAGACTCTAAATCTCCTGGCCTATTCCTTTAGAGACACTAAGTGTTTCGCCTTATTAATTTAGAGAATCTAACTGTCCTGGCCTACTCTTTTAGAGACTCTAAGCGTTTCGCCTTATTAATTTAGAGACTCTAAACTTCCTGGCCTAAACGTTAGAGACTGAAAGTTTTTCGCCTTATTAATATAGAGACCCTAATTGCCTTGGCCTATTCCTTTAGAGAATCTAAGGCTTCCACCTTATTAATTTAGAGACTCTAACTGTCCTGGCCTATTACTTTATAGACACTAAGTGTTTCGCCTTATGAATTTAGAGACTCTAAACGTCCTGGCCTAATCTTTAGAGAATTGAAGTTTTTCGCCTTATTAATTTAGAGAATCTAACTCTCCTGGCCTATTCCTTTAGAGAATCTAAGATTTTCGCCTTATTAAATTAGAGAACTCTAACTGTCCTGGCCTATTCCTTTAGAGACTCTAAGTGTTTCGCCTTATTAATTTAGAGACTCTAAACATCCTGGCCTATTCCTTTAGAGACTCTAAGAGATTCGCCTTTTTAATTTAGAGACTCTAACTGCCCTGGCCTATTCATTTAGAGACTCAAAGCGTTTCGCCTTATTAATTTAGAGAACCTAACTGTCCTGGCCTAATTCTTTAGAGACTCTAAGATTTTCGCCTTATTAATTTAGAGACTCTAACCGTTCTGGCCTATTACTTTAGAGGCTCTACGACATTCTCCTTATTAATTTAGAGACTCTAACTGTCCTGGCCTATTTCTTTAGAGACTCTAAGAGTTTCACCTTATTAAATTAGAGACTCTAACTGTCCTGGCCTATTCCTTTAGAGATTACAAGTGTTTCGACTTATTAATTTAGAGACCCTAACTCTAATGCACTATTACTTTAGAGACTGAGACTTCCGTCTTATTCGTTTAGAGACCCTTACTGTCCTGGCCTATTACTTTAGAGACTCTAAGAGTTTGGCCTTATTAATTTAGAGACTCTAACAGTCCTGGCCTATTCCTTTAAAGACTCTAAGTGTTTCGCCTTATTATTTTAGAGACTCTGACACTTCTGGCCTAATCCTATAGAGACTATAAGAGATTCGCCTTATTAATTTTGAGACACTAACAGTCCTGGCCTATTCCTTTAAAGACTCTAAGAGTTTCGCCTTATTAATTTAGAGATTCTAACTTTCCTGGCCTATTCCTTTAGAGACTCTAAGATTTTCGCCTTATTAATTTAGAGACACTAACTGTCCTGGCCTATTCCTTTAGAGACCCTAAGAGTTTCGCCTTATTAATTTAGAGACTCTAACAGTCCTGGACTATTCCTTTTGAGACTCTAAAATTTCCCCTTATTAATTGAGACCACCTAACATTCCTGCACTCTTCCTTTAGAGACTGAGACTTTCGCCTTATTAATTTAGAGTCTCTAACAGTCCTGGTCTATTCCTTTAGAGACTCAAAGTTTTTCGCCTTATTAATTTAGAGACTCTAAATGTGCTGGCTAATTACTTTAGAGACTCTAAGAGTTTCGCTTTATTAATGTAGAGACTCTAACTGTCCTGGCCAATTCCTTTAGAGACTCTAAGTATTTCGCCTTATTAATTTAGAGACGCTAATTGTCCTGGCCTATTCCTTTAGGGACTCTAAGTGTTTCGCCTTATTAGTTTAGAGACACTAACTGTCCCGGCCTATTCCTTTAGAGACTCTAAGAGTTTCGCCTTATTAATTTAGAGAAACTATCTCTCCTGGCCTATTCCTTTAGAGACTCTAAGAGTTTCGCTTTATTAAATTAGAGACACTAAATGTCCTGGCCTATAACTTTAGAGACTCTAAGATTTTGGCCTTATTAATTTAGAGAATCTAACTGTCCTGGCCTATTCCTTTAGAGACTCCAAGATTTTCGCCTTATTATTTTAGAGACCCTAACTGTCCTGGCCTATTTCTTTAGACACTCTAAGAGTTTCGCCTTATTAATTTAGAGACCCTTACTGTCCTGGCCTATTCCTTTAGAGACTCTAACAGTTTCGCCTTATTTATTTAGAGAATCTAACTGTACTGGCCTATTCCTTTAGAGACTCTAAGAGATTCGCCTTATTAATTTAGAGACTCTAAATGTCCTGGCCTGTACCTTTAGATACACTAAGTGTTTCGCCTTATTAATTAAGAGACTCTAATTGTCCTGGCCTATTCCTTTAGAGACTCTAAGCATTTCGCCCTATTACATAGAGAATCTAACTGTCCTGTCCTATTACTTTAGATACTGTAAGTTTTTCGCCTTAATAATTTAGAGACTCTAACCGTCCTGGCTTAATCTTTAGAGACTGAAAGTGTTTCGCCTTATTAATTTAGAATCTCTAACTGCCTTGGCCTATTCCTTTAGAGAATATAAGATTTACGCCTTAATAATTTAGAGACACTCACTGTCCTGGCCTATTGTTTTAGAAACTCTAAGAAGGTCGCCTTATTAATTTAGAGACTCTAAATTTCCTGGCCTAATTTTTAGAAACCGAAAGATTTTCGCCTTATTAATTTAGACACTCTAACTCTCCTGGCCTATACCTTTAGAGAATATAAGATTTTCGCCTTATTAATTTAGAGACTCTAACTGTCGTGGCGTATTCCTTTAGAGACCCTAAGATATTCGCCTTATTAATTTGGAGACTCTAACTCTTCTGGCCTATTCCTTTAGAGACTCTAAGAATTTCGCCTTATTAATTTCGAGACTCTAAACCTCCTGGCCTATTCCTTTAGAGGCTCTAAGAATTTCGCCTTATTAGTTTAGAGACCCTAACTGTCCTGGCCTATTCCTTTAGAGACTCTAAGTGTTTCGCCTTATTAATTTAGAGACTCTAGGATTCATGGCCTATTCCTTTAGAGTCTCTAAGATTTTCGCCTTATTAATTTAGAGACTCTAACAGTCCTGGCCTATTCCTTTAGAGACTCTAAGACATCCGCCTTATTAAATTAGAGACTCCAACTGTCCTGGCCTAATCCTTTAGAGACTCTAAGATTTTCAGTTTATTAATTTAGAGACTCTAACATTCCTGGCCTATTCCTTTATAGACTCTTAGTATTTCGCCTTATTAATTTAGAGACCCTAACACTCCTGCACTATTCCTTTAGAGACTGAGACTTTCGCCTTATTCATTTAGAGACACTACCTGTCCTGGCCAATTCTTTTAGAGACCCTAAGTTTTTCGCCTTACTAATTTCGAGACTCTAAATGTCCTGGCCTAAAACTTTAGAGACTCTAAGTGTATCGCCTTATTAATTTAGAGACTCTAACTCTCATGGCAGATCCCTATAGAGACTCTAAGAGTTTGGCCTTATTAATTTATAGACTCTAACATTCCTGGCCTATTTTTAGACACTCTAAGTTTTTCGCCTTATTAATTTAGAGACACTAAATATCCTGGCCAATTCCTTTAGAAACTCCAAGTGTTTCGCCTTATTAATTTCAGGCTGTAACTGTCCTGGCCTAATCCATTAGAGGCTCTAAGAGTTTCGCCTTATTAATTTAGAGACCCTAAATATCCTGGCCTATTTCTTTAGAGACTTTAAATTTTCGCCTTATTAATTTAGAGACGCTAACTATCCTGGCCTATACCTTTAGAGACTCTATGTGTTTCGCCTTATTAATTTAGAGACACTAATTGTCCTGGCCTATTCCTTTAGAGACTCTAAGAGTTTCGCCTTATTAATTTAGAGATTCTAACTGTCCTGGCCTATTTCTTTTGAGACTCTAACAGTTTCGCCTTATTAGTTTAGAGACACTAACTGTCCTGGCGTGTTCCTTTAGAGACTCTAAGATTTTCGCCTTATTATTTTAGAGACACTAACTGTCCTGGCCTAGTTCTTTAGAGACTCTAAGAGCTTCGCTTTATTAAATTAGGGACTCTAACACTCCTGGCCTATTTCTTTAGAGAATCTAAGGGTTTCGCTTTATTAATTTAGAGACACTAACGGTCCTGGCCTATTCATTTAGAGACCCTAAGGGTTTCGCCTTATTAATTTAGAGACTCTAAGTGTCCTGGCCTATACTTTTAGAGACTCTAAGAGCTTCGCCTTATTAATTTAGAGACACAAACTGTCCTGGCCTATTCGTTTAGAGAACCTTAAAGTTTCGCCTTATTATTATGGAGTCTCTAACTTCCTTGGCCTATTCCTTTAGAGACTCCAAGAGTTTCGCCTTATTAATTTCGAGACCCTAACCCTCCTGCACTATTCCTTTAGAGACTGAGGCTTTCGCCTTATATATTTAGAGACCCTAACAGTCCTGCACTATTCCTCTAGAGACTGAGTCTTTCGCCTTATTAAATTAGAGTCTCTAAAAGTCCTGGCCTATTTCTTTAGAGACACTAAGTTTTTCGTCTTATTAATACTGAGACACTAACTGTCATGTCCTATTACTTTAGAGACTCAAAGTGTATCGCCTTATTAATTTAGAGACTCTAACTGTCCTGACCTATTCCTTTAGAGACACTAGAAGTTTCGCTTTATTTATTTAGAGACTCTAACTGTCCTGGCCTCTTCCTTTAGAGATTTTAGGAGTTTCGCCTTATTAAGTTTGAGACACTAATTGTCATGGCCAATTCCTTTAGAGCCTTTAAGAGTTTCGACTTATTAATTTAGTGACACTTTCTGTCCTGGCCTATACTTTTAGAGACCCTAAGAGTTTCGCCTTATTAATTTAGAGACCCTAACTGTCCTGGCATATTTCTTTAGAGACTCTAAGACTCTCGCCTTATTAATTTAGAGACTCTAAATTTCCTGGCCTATTCCTTTAGAAAAACTAAGGTTTTCGCCTTATTAATTTAGAGAATCTAACTGTCCTGGCCTAATCCTTTAGAGTCTCTAAGAGATTCGCTTTATTAATTTAGAGACACTAACTGTCCTGGCCTATAACTTAGAGACTCTAAAAGTTCCGCCTTATTAATTTAGAGAATCTAACTTTCCTGGCCTATAGCTTTAGAGACTCTATGAGTTTAGCCTTATAAATTTAGAGACTCTAAGTCTACTGGCCTAATTCTTTAGAAACTCTAAGTGATTCGCCTTATTAATTTAGAGACTCTAACTGTTCTGGCCTATTCCTTTAGAGACTCTAAGTGTTACGACTTAATAATTTAGAGACCCTATCTGTCCTGGCCTATTATTTTAGAGACTCTAAGTGTTTCACCTTATTAATTTTGATACTCTAACTCTCCTGGCCTATTCCTTTAGAGACTCTCAGGTTTATTCCTTATTAATATAGAGACACTAACTGTCCTGGCCTTTTCCTTTGGAGACTCTAAATGTTTCGCCTTATTAATATAGAGACTCTATCTGTCCTGCCCTATTACTTTAGAGACTCTAAGTGTTTCGCCTTATTAATTTACAGACTCTAACTGTCCTTGCCTAATCCTTTAGAGACTCTAAGACATTCGCCTTATTAACTTAGAGAGCCTACCTGTCCTGGCCTACTCCTTTAGAAACTCTAAGAGTTTTGCCTTATTAATTTAGAGACTCTAACTATCCTGGCCTATTCATTTAGAGACACAAAGAGTTTCGCCTTATTACTTTAGAGACACTAACTGTCTTGGCCTATTACTTTAGAGACTCTAAGAGCTTCGCCTTATTAATTTAGAGACTCTAACTGTCCTGGCCTATTCCTTTAGAGAATCCTACAGTTTGGCCTTATTAATTTATAGACCCTAACTGTCCTGGCCTATTATTTTAGAGAATCTAAGTTTTTCCCCTTATTAATTTAGAGACTCTATTTGTCCTGGCCTAATACTTTAGAGACTCTAAAAGTTTCGCCTTATTAATATAGAAACTCTAACTGTCCTGCCCTAATCCTTTAGAGACTCTAAGAGTTTGGCCTTATTAATTTAGAGACCCTAACTCTCCTGCACTATTCCTTTAGAGACTGAAGCTTTCGCCTTATTCATTTCGAGAACCTAACACTCCCGGCCTATTTCTTTAGAGACTCTAAGTATTACGCCTTTTAAATTTAGAGACCCTAACAGTCCTGGTCTATACCTTTAGAGACTCTAAGTGTTTCGCCTTATTAATTTAGAGACCCTAAATATCCTGGCCTAATACTTTAGGTACTTTGAGCTTTTCGTCTTCTTAATTTTTCAGAATCTATATGCCCTGGCCTATAACTTTAGAGACTCTGAGATTTTCGCCTTATTACTTTAGAGACTCTAACTGTCCTGGCCTATCCCTTTAGAGATTCGAAGAGTTTCGCATCATTAATTTAGAGACTCTAACTGTCCTGGCCTATTCCTTTAGACACTCTAAGATTTTCGCCTTATAAATTTAGAGACCCTAAATGTCCTGGCTTATTCCTTTAGAGACTCTATCTTTTTCGCCTTAATAATATATTAGACTCTAACTGTCCTGGCCTATTCTTTAGAGCCTCTGAAATTTTGGCCTTATTAATTTAGATATTCTAACTGTCCAGTCCTATTGCTTTAGAGACTCTAAGAATTTCGCCTTATTTATTTAGAGTCACTAACTGTCTTGGCCTATTTCTTTAGAGACTCTAAGTGTTTCGCCTTATTAATTTAGAGACCATAACTGTCCTGGCCTATTCCTTTAGAGACTCTAAGTGTTTCGCCTTATTAATTTAGAGACTCCAACTGTCCTGGCTTGTTCCTTTAGAGACTCTATGTATTTCGCCTTATTAATTTAGAGACGCTAAATGTCCTAGCCTATTCCTTTATAGACTCTAAGCGTTTCGCCTTATTATTTAGATAAACTAACTCTCCTGGCCTATTCTTTTAGAGACTCTAAACATTTCGTCTTATTAATTTAGAGACCCTAACCGTCCTGGCCTAATTTTTAGAGAGTGAAATATTTTCGCCTTATTAATTTAGAGATTCAAACTGACTTGGCCTATTCTTTAGGGAATCTAAGAGATCCGCCTTATTAATTTAGAAACTCTAAATGTCCTGGCCTATTACGTTAGAGACTCTAAGTGTTTCGCCTTATTAATTTAGAGACCCTAATCGTACTGGGCTAAAGTTTAGAGACTGAAAGGTATTCGCCTAATTAATTTGGAGACTCTAAATCTCCTGGCCTATTAGTTTAGAGGTTCTAAGTGTTTCGCCTTATTAATTTAGAGACTCTAACTCTCCTGGCCTATTCCTTTAGAGACTCTAAGTGTTTCGCCTTATTAATTTAGAGACTCTAACTCTCTTGACCTATTCCTTTAGAGACCCTAAATTTTTAGCCTTATTAATTTAGAGAATCTAAACGTCTTGGCCTATTTCTTTAGAGACTCTAAGGGTTTCGCCTTTTTAATTTAGAGACTCTAACTGTCCTGGCTTATTCCTTAGAGACTCTAAGTGTTTCGCCTTATTAAATTGGAGACTCCAACTGTCCTGGCCTATTCCTTTAGAGACTCAAAGTGTTTCGCCTTATTAATTTACAGTCTCTAACTGTCCTGGCCTAATCCTTTAGAGTCTCTAAGAGATTCGCCTTATTAACTTAGAGACACTAACCGTTCTTGCCTATTCCTTTAGAGACTCTAATTGTTTTGCCTTATTAATTTAGAGACACTAACTATCCTGGCCTACTCCTTTAGAGACACTAAATGTTTCACCTTATTAATTTAGAGACACTAACTGTACTGGCCTATTACTTTAGAGACTCTAAGTGTTTCGCCTTATTAATGTAGAGACTCTAACTGTCCTGGCCTAATTCTTTAGAGACTAAGAGTTCCGCCTTATTACTTTAGAGACTCTAACTGTCCTAGCCTATTCCTTTAGAGACTCTAACAGTTTCGCCTTATTAATTTAGAGACACTAACTGTACTGGCGTATACCTTTCGAGACCCTATGTTATTCGCCTTATTAATTTAGAGACACTAACTGTCCTGGCCTATTCCTTTAGAGACTCTAAGGATTTCGCTTTATTAATTTAGAGACTCTAACTGTCCTGTCCTATTACTTAAGAGACTCAAAGTGTTTCGCCTTATTAATTTTGAGACACTAATTGTCCTGGACTATGCTTTTAGAGACTCTAAGAGTTTCGCCTTATTAATTTAGAGACCCTTACAATCCTGGCCTATTCGTTCAGAGATCCTTAATGTTTCGCCTTATTAATTTAGAGACACTTACAATCTTGGCCTATTCATTTAGAGACCCTTAATGTTTCGCCTTATTAATATAGGGACTCTAACTGTCCTGGCCTATTCCTTTAGAGACTCTAAGAGTTTCGCCTTATTAATTTAGAGACCTTAACCCTCCTGCACTATTCCTTTAGAGACTGAGTCTTTCGCCTTATTCATTTAGAGACCTTAACAGTCCTGCACTATTCCTTTAGAGACTGAGACTTTCGCCTTATTAATATAGAGTCTCTAATATTCCTGGCCTACTTCTTTAGAGACTCTAAGTGTTTCGCCTTATTAAATTAGAGACTCTAACTGTCTTGGCCTATTACTTTAGAGACCATAAATGTTTCGCTTTATTAATTAAGAGACACTAAAACTCCTGGCCTATTCCTTTAGAGATTCTAAGTGTTTCGCCTAATTAATTATTAGAAACTAATTGTCCTGGCCTATTACTTTAGAGTCTCAAAGAGTTTCGCCTTATTAATTTAGAGACACTTACTGCCCTGGACTATAACTTTACAAACACTAAGAGTTTCGCCTTATTAATTTAGAGACACTAACTGTCCTGGCCTATTCCTTTAGAGACTCTAAGATTCTCGCCTTAGTAATTTAGAGTCTCTAAATGTCATGGCCTATTCATTTAGAAACTCTAAGTGTTTCGCCTTATTAATTTAGAGAATCTAACTGTTCTGTCCTAAAGCTTTAGAGACTCTAAGAGTTTCGCTTTATTAATTTAGAGACTCTAACTGTCCTGTCCTATAACTTTGGAGACTCTAAGAGATTCTCCTTATTAATTTAGAGAATCTAACTCTACTGGCCTATTCCTTTAGAGAACCTAAGTGTTTCGCCTTATTAATTTAGAGACTCTAACTGTCCTGGCCTATTTCTTTAGAGAATCTAAGATATTCGCCTTATTAATTTAGAGACTCTAAATGTCCTGGCCTATTCCTTTAGAGATTCTAACAGTTTGGCCTTTTTAACTTATAGACCCTAACTGTCCTGGCTTATTATTTTAGAGAATCTAATAGTTTCCCCTTATTAATTTAGAGACTTTAACTGTCGTGGCCTAAAACTTTAGAGGCTCTAAGTGTTTCGCCTTATTAATTTAGAGACACTAACTGTCCTGCCGTATACTTTAGAGACTCTAAGTGTATGGCCTTATTTATTTAGAAACCCTAACTCTCCTGCACTATAACTTTAGAGACTGAGGCTTTCGCCTTAATCAATTCGAGACCCTAACTGTCCAGGCCTATTCCTTTAGAGACACTAATTGTTTCACCTTATTTATTTAGAGACTCTAACACTCCTGGCCTATTTCTTTAGAAACTCTAAGGGTTTCGCCTTATTAGTTTAGAGACCCTAACAGTCCTGGCCTATTCCTTTAGAGACTCTAAGAGTTTCGCCTCATTAATTTCGAGATACTAAATGTCCTGGCCTATTTCTTTAGAGACACTTAGAGTTTCGCATTATTAATTTTCTGACACTAACTGTCCTGGCCTATTCTTTAGAGACTCTAAAAGTTTCACTTTATTAATTTAGAGACCCTAAATGTATTGGCCTATTACTTTAGAGACTCTAAGATTTTCGCCTTATTAATTTAGAGACTCTAATTGTCCTGGCCTTTTCCTTTAGTGACTCTAAGAGTTTCGCCTTAAGAACTTGAGACCCTAACTGTCCTGCACTTTTCCTTTAGAGACTGAGACTTCCGCCTTATTAATTTTGAGACTCTAACTGTCCTGGCCTACTCCTTTAGAGACTCTAAGTGTTTCGCCTTATTAATTTAGAGACCCTAACTGTCCTGGCCTAATCCTTTAGAGACTCTAAGATTTTCGCCTTATTAATTTAGAGAATCTAACGTTCCTGGCCTACTCCTTTAGAGACTCTAAGAGATTCGCCTTATTAATTTAGAGAAACTAACTGTCCTGGCCTATTCATTTAGAGACTCTGAGAATTTCGCTTTATTAATTTAGAGACACTAACTGTCCTGGCCTATAACTTTAGAGACTCTAAGAGTTTCGCCTTATTAATTTAGAGAATCTAACTGTCCTGGCCTATTCCTTTAGAGAATCTGAAAGATTCGCCTCATTAATTTAGAGACTCTAACAGTCTTGGCCTATTTCTTTAGAGTCTCTAAGGGTTTCGCCTTATTAATTTAGGGACCCTAACACTCCTGCACTATTCCTTTAAAGACTGGGACTTTCGCCTTATATATATAGAGACCCTAACTATGCTGGCCTATTCCTTTTGGGACTCCAAGTGTTTCGCCTTTTTAATGTAGAGACTCTAACTCTCCTGGCCTATTCCTTTAGAGTATCTAAGTGTTTCGCCTTATTAACTTAGAGACGCTAAATTTCCAGGCCTATTCCTTTAGAGTTTAGCCTTTTTAATTTAGAGACTCTAACGGTCCTGGCCTATTCTTTAGAGAGTACAAGTATTTCGCCTTTACTAATTTAGGGGCTCTAACAGCCCTGGCTTATTACTTTAGAGACCCTAAAATTTTCGTCTTATTAATTTAGAAACCCTAACTTTCCTGAACTATTCCTTTAGAGACTGAGACTTTCGACTTTTTTATTTAGAGACCCTAACTGTTCTTGACTATACATTTAGAGACTCTAAGGCTTTCGCCTTATTAATTTAGAGACTCTAACTGTCCTGTCCTATTCCTTTGGAGACTCTAAGAATTTCGCCTTATTAATTTTGAGACTCTGTCTGCCCTAGCCTATTCCTTTAGGGACCCTGAGATTTTCGCCTTATTAATTTAGAGACCCTAACTCTCCTGGCCTATATCTTTAGAGACTCTATCAAATTCGCCTTATTAATTTAGAGACTGTATCTGTCCTGGCCTATTTCTTTAGAGACACTAAGATTTTCGTCTTATTAATTTAGAGACTCTAATTCTCCTGGCCTATTTCTGTAGAGACTCTAGGACTTTCGCCTTATTAATTTAGAGACGCTAACTGTCCTGGCCTAATCCTTTAGAGACTTTAAGATTTTCGCCTTCTTAATTTAAAATTAATATCTTTCCTGGCCTATACATTTAGAGACTCTGAGATTTTCGCCTTATTAATTTAGAGACCCTAACTGTCCTGGCCCATTCCTTTAGAGAATCTAAGAGTTTCGCCTTATTAATTTAGAGACTCTAATTGTCCTGGCCTATTCTTTTAGAGACTCTAAGATTTTGGCCTTATAAATTTGGAGCCCCTAACTGTCCTGGCCTCTTCCTTTAGAGACTCTAAGAGATTCGCCTTATTAATTTAGAGTCTCTAACTGTCTTGGCCTATTCCTTTAGAGAATCTGAAATTTTCGCCTTATTAATTTAGAGACTCTAACTGTCCTGTCCTATTGCTTTAGAGACTCTAAGAATTTCGCCTTACTAATTTAGATTCTCTAAATGTCCTGGCCTATTTCTTTAGAGACTCTAAGTGTTTCGCCTTATTAATTTAGAGACTATAACTGTCCTGGCCTATTCCTTTAGAGACTCTAAGATTTTCGCCTTATTAATTTAGGGACCCTAACTGTCATGTCATGTTCCTCTAGAGAATCTAAGAGTTTCGCCTTTTTAATTTAGATACTCTAATATTCCTAGCCTATTCCTTTATAGACTCTAAGCGTTTCGCCTTATTAATTAGAGAAACTAACTCTCCTGGCCTATTCCTTTAGAGACTCCAAGTTTTTCGCCTTATTAATTTAGAGACTCTAACATTCCTGGCCTAAACTTTAGAGATTGAAAGTGTTTCGCCTTATTAATTTAGAGAGTCTAACTGCCTTGGCCTATTCATTTAGGGAAACTTAGAGTTCCGCCTTATTAATTTAGAGACTCTAACTGTCCTGGCCTATTACTTTATTGTCTCTAAGTGTTTCGCCTTATTAATTTAGAGACTCTAACCATCCTGGCCTAAACCTTCGAGACTGAAAGATATTCGCCTTATTAATTTGGAGACTCTAACTGTCCTGGCCTATTAGTTTAGAGACTCTAAGTGATTCGCCTTATTAATTTGGAGACTCTAACACTCCTGGCCTATTACTTTAGAGACTCTAAGTGTTTAGCCTTATTAATGTAGAGATTCTAACTGTCCTGGCCTATTTCTTTAGAGACCCTAAAAGTTTCGCCTTATTAATATAGAGACTCTAACTGTCCTGGCCTATTGCTTTAGAGACTCTAAGAATTTCGCCTTATTAGTTTAGAGACACTAACTGTCCTGGCCTATTCCTTTAGAGACTCTAAGAGTTTCGCCTTATTAATTTAGAGACACTAACTCCCCTGCACTATTCCTTTAGAGGCTGAGTCTTTCGCCTTATTCATTTAGAGTCCCTAACTGTCCTGGCCTATTACTTTAGAGACTCTAAGAATTTCGCCTTATTAGTTTAGAGACTCTAACTGTCCTGGCCTAATCCTTTAGAGACTCTAAGTGTTTCGCCTTATTAATTTAGAGACCTTAACCCTCCTGGCTTTTTCCTATAGAGACTCTAAGCATTTCTCCTTATTAATTTAGAGACTCTAACATTCCTGGCCTATTCCTTTAGAGACTCTAAGTGTTTCGCCTTATTAATTTAGAGACTCTTACTGTCCTGGCCTATTCCTTTAGAGACTCTAAGAGTTTCGCCTTTTTAATTTACAGACACTAACTGTCCTGGCCAATTTCTTTAGAGACTCTAAGAGTTTCGCCTTATTAATTTAGAGACAGTAACTGTCCTGGCCTATTCCTTCAGAGACCCTAATATTTTCGCCTTATTAATTTAGAGACTCTAACAGTCCTGGCCTATTCCTTTAGAGACTCTAAGATTTTCGCCTTATTAATTTAGAGCCCCTAACTGTCCTGCACTCTTCCTTTAGAGACTGAGACTTTCGCCTTATTATTTTAGAGTCTCCAATTGTCCTGGCCTATTCCTTTAGAGACTCTAAGTGTTTCGCCTTATTAATTTAGAGACACTAAATGTCCCGGTCTCTTCCTTTAGAGACTCTAAGATTTTCGCCTTATTAATTTAGAGACTCTAACTGTCCTGGCCTATTCCTTTAGAGAACCTAAGAGTTTCGCCTTCCTAATTTTGAGACTCTAACTGTCCTGGCCTATTCCTTTAGAGACTCTAAGAGATTCGCTTTATTAATTTAGAGACTCTAAATGTCCTGGCCTATAACTTTAGAGACTCTAAGAGTTTCGCCTCATTAAATTAGAGAATCTAACTGTCCTGGCCTATTACAAGGTGGTTCAAATATGACCGGGACTGATTTGTGTTTAAACAAGCCGCACTGCGCAGCAGATGTGCGACCTTGAGAGAGTGAAGCCACAACCTCCACCCTCCCTCCTGCTC
>Ga0268261_10000055_pt1 | contig 76147 bp, 62 predicted proteins | sample TergutNc150P1_FD_190353 | JGI IMG/M metagenome (GOLD analysis project Ga0268261, IMG submission 190353) | Nasutitermes corniger P1 segment gut microbial community from laboratory colony in Florida, USA - Nc150 P1 (SPAdes) (version 2) | ecosystem: Host-associated > Arthropoda: Insects >... | reverse complement strand
CCCAAACATTAAGAAATGAGGGTTATTTATTTTTTACCGATTATTATAAATCTATCTAGTAAACTAAAGAACCGCCGTATACGGAACCGTACGTACGGTGGTGTGAGAGGTCGGCTATTCAATTATTGGATAGCCTCCTACTCGATTGATTAAATTAAAACAGTATATTTTCTACATATCTGGTTTCTTGTAACTGTGTAATACTAAAGTGTATAATATTAAAAATAATAATTGAAAGGCTGTAGAAATGATATATTAGTGGTTTTTACAAACGTTTATTAATATGAGTTTACCAAGGTATAAAGAAAGATACAAAAATTATTCAAAAATTGTAAAGCTGTTGTAGCTAGAAATGAACTATCGCATATTTATAGTTTTGAAATTTCTAGAGAAATATTAGAAAGAATAAAAAATTTTTATATACATGAAATGATGAAGGTTGAGAAGTATTTTGCAGATAAATAGTGAAATTAAAATAGGTTTAAAAATTGAAGTTATAAAGGAAATAGCAAATGTAATATCAAAATATACAGATATACAAAATGCTAAAATATTTGGTAGCCGTGCTATGGGAAATTATAAAAAATATTCTGATATAGATATTGCTATATACAACACTGACTTAGATACAACTATTCAAATAAAAAACGATTTAGAAGAGTTGGATATTATATATTTTTGCGATGTTATAAACTATAGCATGATATCAAATAAAGATTTGAAAAAAAATATAGATGAGAGCGGCTTTTGCATAAAAAACATTTTATGAAAATTCATTTTTGACAAGATAAATCATAAATACATAATTGTATATAAGAAAGGGGAACTTTTTATAAACTTGTCTCCATACCGCTAACAAAAGCCATTTTGGAACTATTGAACTCCAAAATGGCTCGTAGTTTTTGCTATTTGTAGTTTTTAAAAGGCTGTAAATATATATTTGACAAATAAATATCTAAATCTTTAAAATGTTTATCTAAATATTTTTTTATATGACCAATTACAATATTTTCAGTAGCAAAATGAGTTGCGTCTATTAAATTTAAACCAATAGCCTGTGCATCATAACTTTCATGATATCGTATATCTCCTGTTATATAAACATCTGCACCTTTATTTTTGGCTATATAAAACATTTCTCTATCACTACTTGCACCACCGCACAATGCAACTTTTTTTATTTTAGCATTTTCATCTCCAACAAATCTTACTATATCTACATCTAATTTTTCACTTACAAATTTAGCAAAATCTTTTAAAGTATAACTAGTTTTTGTATCTCCAATTCTACCAAGAGAAAATTCGTTTGTTATTTCTTTTAAATGACCTTTGTTTTCTAGCTCTAAAGTATGAAAAAGTATATCATTTAAACCATTATTACAAATATCTAAATTTGTATGTGCCGAAAAAAGACAAATATCATTTTTTATTATTTCTATTATATATCTACCTATTGTATCGTATGTTGTAATTTTTTTTATAGATTTAAAAATAATAGGATGATGAGTAATTATCATATCACATTTTTGTAAAATGGCTTCTTTTAATACATCATCGTTTATATCTAATGCTAATAATATTTTTTTTATATTTTTTTCATAATTTCCAAGTAAAAGTCCTACATTATCCCATTCTAAAGCTAAACTTTGTGGTGCTAATTCTTCCATTTTTTCTATAATATCGATACATTTAATCATTTTCTGTTTCCAAATAAGTATCTAATCTATAGTTAATTTTATTTAATAAATCATTAAAATTTATTATTTTTGCTTTTTCTTTTTCTATTAAAAACTCTTTCGCTTTTGATAAAAATTCTGGGTTATTTAACATTTTTGTTGCTCTGTCTAATTCTTTTATTATATTTTGCTTTTCTTTTTGTAGTCTTTGTATTTCTTTTTCAATGTCTACAAGATTTTCTAAATACACAAATCCACTTTCTATTTGTATTTCTACAGCGTTTTTATCTATATTTTTATTATTTTTTATATCAATTATGTTTATCCTATTTGCACCTGCAAGAGATTTAAAATATTCTTTCGAATCTTCAAAAATAGAAAAGTTATTTTCCAAAACAAATGTTATACTTATTTTTTTTGATTGTTCTACATTCATATCATGTCGGATATTTCTTATTTTTTTGATTATATCTTTTATATTTTCTATTATTTGCTCTTCTTTTTCAAAATTGTAGTTTTGGATTTTTGGCCAAGAAGACAAAACGATTGTTGGCTCTACTTTTTGTATATTAATAAATATTTCTTCTGTTATAAAAGGTACGTATGGATGGAGAACTTTCAAAATATTTATAAGTATATATTTAAGCGTATATAATGTATTTTCTTTTAAATTTTCGTTTTTCAAATTTTGTTTTGATATTTCTATATACCAATCGCAATATTCGTTCCAAGTAAAGTCATATATTTTTCCTATTGCCATACCAAAATCATAATTTTCAATATTTGTAGTTATTTCTTTTACAAGATTATTAAATTTGTTAAGTATCCACTTATCAACTGTAGAAAATTTTTCAAAAATAGAAAAATCTGTTTTGCTTATATCAAATTCTAAATTTTTATCTTGATTCATTTCTATAAATCTTGCTGCGTTCCAAATCTTATTTAGAAAATTTCTATTTGCTTCAACTTTTTCTATATAAAAACGTTGGTCCATTCCAAGGGAACTTCCTATTACCAACGTTAATCTTAGAGAATCTGTACCATATTTTTCTATTATTTCTAGAGGATTTATACCATTACCAAGACTTTTGGACATTTTTCTACCATTTTCATCTCGAACAATTCCATTTAAAATAACATCTTTAAAAGGCAATTTACCAGTATGTTCTATACTAGAAAAAACCATACGTACAACCCAGAAAAATATAATATCTGGACCTGTTACAAGCACATTTGTAGGAAAAAATGTTTTCAAATCTTGTGTTTGTTCTGGCCAACCGAGTGTGGAAAATGGCCAAAGTGCAGAGCTAAACCATGTGTCTAACACGTCTTCATCTTGTTTTATATTTTTACTATTACATTTTTCACAATCTGTTATATTTGTTCCTACTGTTATATGTGAACATTCACAGTAATAAGCAGGTATACGATGACCCCACCACAATTGTCTAGATATACACCAATCGTGTATATTTTCTAACCAGTTTAGATATATTTTTGAAAATCTTTGAGGATAAAAATTCAAATTTCCACTTTCATAAGCATCTATACAAGGTTTTACAAAATCCTTCATTTTTACAAACCATTGTGTTTTTAGTAATGGTTCCAATATAGTTTCACATTTTTCATGTACACCTATGGAATTTTGTAAATCCTTTTCTAATACAAATTGATTTATACTTTTAAAATCTTGCAAAATTTTTTCTCTTGCAATATATCTGTCTAAACCACTATATGTTTTACCATTTTCGTTTATTGTAGCATCATCGTTTAATATATTAATCATAGGTAAACCGTGTTTTATACCTATTTCATAATCGTTAAAATCGTGTGCTGGAGTTATCTTCACAACACCTGTACCAAATTCCATATCTACATATTCATCTGATAGTATAGGTATTTCTCTATTTATAAACGGAATGATAGCCTTTTTACCTATATATTTTTTATATCGTTCATCTTTTGGATTTACAGCAAGAGAAGTATCTCCGAGTAGTGTTTCTGGTCTTGTTGTTGCAAATGTTAAAAAGTCTTTAGTACCTGCTACACTATATTTCAAATAATATATTTTAGCGTTATTTTCTAAATGCTCTACTTCTGCATCGGAAATAGTTGTTTTACATTTTGGGCACCAATTTATAAGTTTTTCACCTTTATATATATATCCTTTTTTATATAAATTTATAAAGGATGTTTCTACTGCAAGTGATAGTTCTTTGCTCATAGTAAAGTTTTCACGGTTCCAATCTGTAGAAATGCCGAGACTTTTACATTGATTTACTATTAAACTGCCATATTTTTCTTTCCATTCCCAAGCTCTTTTTAAAAATTTATCTCTGCCTAAATCTTGTTTTGTTTTTCCTTCTTTTTTTAGGGAATCTACTATTTTTAGTTCTGTAGAAATACTTGCATGGTCTGTACCGGGGAGCCAAAGAGTATTATATCCTTGCATACGTTTAAATCTTGTTAGAATATCTTGTAGTGTCAAATTTAAAGCATGACCCATGTGTAATTCCCCGGTTATATTTGGTGGTGGCATAGAGATAGTAAAAGACTCTTTTTCACTATTTGAATCTGCATGGAAATAATCTTTTTCTATCCAATTCTCATATATTTTTTTTTCAGATTTTTTGGGTTCAAAATTTTTTTCCATAAATATCTCCTATTTATTTGATTTTTTTCTTTTGATAAATTTTTTATTGTAATATCCATTATGATTTTAATATATTTAGCTTATATATACTCTTTTTGTGGTTGATATATTGTAAAAAAAAATATTGTAATTTGCAAGGTCTAAGCTGAAAGTATTTTTATATATTCGACAAATTTATATTTTCATCACATATATCTAATATTCTTTTATCGTGAGAAGTGATTATTATAATTTTGTCTTTCTTTTGTTCTAGCAGTATTTTTATTAAGGTATTAACACTAGCAATATCTAATGTATTTGTTGGTTCATCTAATATAATTAAAAATGATTGTTTACTTAAAGAACGTATAATTGCAAGTTTTTGTTTTTCCCCACCCGAAAAGTTACCACCATTTTCATTAATTTTTGTAGAAGCATTAAATTTTTTTAGTTCAAAAAGTTCTAAAAGCAAACTTTGGAATTTTATTATATCTTCGGTCATATTTATACCAAAAGAAAGGTATTCTTCAATTGTAAGGTTTAAAAATTCTGGTGATTGCGAGGAAAATGAAATTTTGTTACGTCTCAAATTTTCCATATCAATTTTAGAAATATTTATATCATTAAATAATATATTACCACTATATAAATCATCGTACAAGCCAATTATACAATTTAATAATGTACTTTTTCCGCTTCCATTATCTCCAGTTAAAGAATATATGTTTCCTTTAGAAAATATATAGTTTAAATTTTTAAATATAAAATCTTCACTATTGTCATATTTCATTGATAAATCCTTTAATTTTATATTGTTTAATTCTAAGAAGGTTATTTTTTGATTTTTTTCTGGAATATACTTATATAGTCGTTGTAATCTTTCAACAGAGATTTTTGCACCTTGATAGTTATTTGCAATTCCTAAAAAAACTTTACTAGAAGATATAATCATTGAAAAGTATATATTTATCATTGTAAAAAAACCGATACTCAAACTACCTTGATATACTCTGTAACCGCCAAGTCCTATAACAATAATTTGACAAATAGTAGCAACAAACTTTCCCGAATTTTCAAATATATAGTCTGCCTTAGCACTGTTAATAGCTGCTTTCTCCATCCTTAAAAATGAATTTTTATACCTAGCCTGCATTTCATCTAATACAGAATTTATTTTTATAAACTCTATCTTGCTTATTTGTTCAAGTCTTCTCGAGGAATATTCGTCTCCACTTGCTCTCCATTCCATCTCTGCTTGATATACACGCTTTTTCATTGTAAAGTAAATTAAAAAATATGTAGGTATAAGTAAAAATGTTGTAAAACTTAGCAGAGTATCCGCAGTAAAAATTATGATAGATGACACTACAATTGTTATTGTATGTAGTATAACATCCACTATACTATTAGAGAAAAAAATTACTAAAGATTGAGTATCCTTAATAATTTGACTTAATAATTCCCCACGGTCTATTTTTTTATGTTTAGATAAACTTAGCTTAATTACTTGTTCTGTAACGTTAATTCCCATATTAAAAAGAAATTTATTATTAAAAACAGAAGAGTATACGGAACTAAAACCTGCATTAATAATATCTATAATGTTAATAATAGCCACTATAATAACAAAAGTTACTATTATTTTAACATTTATATCTGAAACTAAATAGTCTATATAGATGCCCGAAACAAGAGGCATAACTATACCTATAGACCATGCTATAACCATACTAACAATAAAAATAGCTAAATTTTTTTTATTATCTTTAAAAAATGGTCTTATGAATTTCATTATTTCGATTAATTTCATGTATAATTCCTATTTTATTTCATTTAATTTTTCAATATCAAATATTTCATCTCCATTGTTTTTTATAAACTCATCATGAGAGATAATTATTATAATCTTGTCTTTTTTTATTTCGTTAAGGTATTTTATAAATTTTTTAGTAGTTTGTAAATCTAGTGCAGAAGTAGGCTCATCGAAAATCATAATATCAGAATTTTTGAGAAGAACTTTTAATATTGCTATTTTTTGTTTTTCACCACCAGAAACATTTGTATTTTTTTCATTAATCATATAATCTAGTCCAAGATTATATATAAATTCATTCATGTTTAAAACATCTAGGCAAAAATCTAAGTGTTTATCATTGATATTATCTATAAAATCTACGTTATCAAAAAAAAGATTAAAATATATTGAACCACTTAATAACAATGGTTCTTGTTCAGCAAATCCTAAATGTTTTTTTCTTATATTTATCATATTTAAATTTCTTATGTTTATATCGTTATATGTTATTTTTCCTATATATTCATCAATATAAAGCCCTATCATCAAGTTAATAAATGTTGTTTTTCCTGTTCCATTATTACCTGATATAGCATATAGATTTCCTTTGGTAAAAGTTTTATTAATTTTATTCAAAGTATTTTCGCCAGAGTATGAGAAACTTAAATCTTCAAATTGTATTTTATTAACTTTTTCTAAATCATATATTCCAATACTTTCTGGTGTATAATCGAGTATTTCCTTAATTCTATCGTAGGAAACTAATGCTTGACGATATGAAGCTCCTATATCTGAAAAATATTTTCCAGAACTAAGCATCATATTAAAATAAATAGTGAATATTGCAAATATTCCTATTGTGAAGTTTCCTTCACTAACTTGTAATCCCCCATATATAAATAGAAATATCTGTGCAAAAGTAGAAATCAAGTTGTCCCAACTAGAATAAATATAGCCTATTTTTTGGCTATAAAAAGCTGCTTTTTTTAGGTTTAGAAACTTTTCATTTAATCTTTTATGCATTATAAGTTGTAATGAATTTATTTTGATATGTTTTATATATTTTAATTGTTCAAATAAACTTGAAACGAAAGTTGCTTGTGCTTCACTACTAGCAAGACTAGATTTATAAAAGGGTCCTTTTAGTGAAAGATAAGCGATAAAATACATAAGAACAAATCCAAGCATAAATATCGCAATTATTTTATTAGCATTTATCATTACTATAAAAGGAAAAATAAGCATTATTAAATTAGAGATTATATTTTGAGATACGCTTATACAAAATACGATTAAATTATTTGAATCGTTATTTATTCTTTGTGTAAGGTAGGTATTATCTTTATCATTGCTATAAGAAAGCGAAAGGTTTTGTATATGTATTATAATACTTTTGTTAAGAGCATGACTTGCATTTAATCGTATATTTGTATATAACACAGTAATTATATATTGTATAATTATTTTTAACAAATTTAAAGAAGCTATAACAATAGAAAAATTTAAAATATCGTCAAAATGAGCACCTCTAGTAAGAATATCAATAAATGTTCCAATAACATATGGGAAAACAACACTCATACAAGTAACAGAAAATACTAAAATAATATATATTACAAAATTAAACTTATATTGTAATATATATTTACTACAAAACCTTATAACCTTCAAAAAATATCCTCCTTTATGATTACGAAACTAATAGTTAGCATTAATAGTATCGAATAAATCATTTATCATTAGCTTTCCTTCAAAAATAATCTCTTCAGCATATTTAACTCCAAAAATTGAACCATTGTATCTATCTTTAGAGATTATGCTTTCTAATAAAATATTTTTTAAATATGAACTTTTAATATTTTTTCCAAATTGACTTTCATAGCAATAAATCGCATTTAATTTATTAGTATAAACATCTGTTACATCTACATTAAAAGAATTATATTCTTTTGCGATATTTTGCTTGTAAAAATACATATATTTGCAATAATATGGGTTACCTAATTCAAAATCAAGATTGATACCTGCAAAGTACCTACAATATTTTAACAACCAATAAGACTCGATATGGTCAGGGTTTAAATCTGAAAAATGAGGCGAAAATATTATTTGTGGTTTATAATGTCTTATTAACTTCGTAATACTTTCTCGTTGTTCAAAAGATTCTCTACAAATTCTTAAATCGGGAAAATCTAATAATACATGCTCAGATACTGATAGTTGTTCGCAAGCTTTTTTTAATTCTATAATTCTTTCTCCTGTATCATTACAAGAACCTTCACCAGAAGTTAAGCAGACAACTATAACCTTATGTTTTTTCGACATTTTCTTTATTAGACCACCAATAACAAGTTCTACATCATCTGGATGAGGAGAAAAAGCAAGTATATTAGCCATTTTGACCACCTTTATTTATGATTTTTATAGTTTTGATAATTTTTCTAAAAATGATAACATTTTAGATGAACTTATTTTTTCAAAATTATTTGCGTTATTATATGCTTCTTTGGTAAGTTGTTTGTAATAATCAATATTATAAAATACCTTATCAAAAGCAGATTCCCAAGCAGATAAATTATTGTAGTCTTCCACTAATATCTGTGATTTTCCTAATGCTTCAGGTATACCTCCTATATTACTTGCAATTGTAGGTATCCCATTAAAGTTAGCCTCGACTATACAACGCCCAAAACCCTCTTCATTTTGTGAAGGATATATAAGAAGTTTAATACCGTCATAAATAGATTTATAATTTGAAGTTATAGGCATTAGTTTAATGTTATCGAGTTCGTTTATACTATACAAATATTTTTTATTAGTAACTCTCCAATTTTCAAAAAATATAAAATTTTCATATTTATATTTTTGTGCTAAGTGTAAAGCAACCTCAACACCCTTATTTTTAGTAGGATTAACAAACAAAATATTTTGTTTGTCTTTTGTATAAGAATTAAAAAAATCAGATTTTTTTATAATTGGGTAAATTACACAAACTTTATCGCCAAGATGAAGCAATTTAGTGGCGATAAAGTTTGATAAACAAACATATAAGTCTGCTCCAATAGATTCTAGTTTTTCAGTATCTTCAACAACTCCATGAACAAATAGAACAATTGGAATGTTTTGATTGGTTATTTTCTTTAGTAGCTCTACATCAAACATTTGAGTAAAAATAATATCAGGTTTATAGCTCTCTATTAAATTAGCTAATATACTATTATAGTTGTTAGTATTATTGAGTATATGTTTTGTATATACATCATTTTCTACTGTAATATTATTATCCATTAGCTTAGTATAATTGTTTTTGTATAAAAGAAATCTTTCAATAGTATTTAGTGAAGATACTTCATAACCATACGAAACCATTTCTTTTAATATTTCATCAATACTTAATTCAGCACCTGAAATGTGATATGGGGGTATTCCGTTTTTATTGCAAAACAGTATCTTTTTCATAAACAACAGCACCTTCACTTATTGCAAATTCAAATATTCTGCATACAAATTCGTAAAATGGTTCTATTTCACCTTGGTAGTTTGTTAATTTTTGTAAAAGTTCAATAAAATCAATTACTTTTGATTTTGGTAGCATATTATTGAAAGTATCACAAAACATATTTAGGTTTATATTTCTCGAGAGAGTATTAAACTCCTCTGGATATATTAAATCACTAATACCTAATAAATTAAATTTTAATATTAATAAATTTTCATTTATAAAGTAACTACAAATATCACTTTGCAAAAAACTATATGGTATAAAATTTAAGAATATTGCATAGCTATATTTATAGCCTTTATATAGTAAAATGCCTTTATCTTCGATATTTTTATGAAATTCTGTACCAATAAAAGGGGTTGCAAAAAATCTAGAATGTATAATTCTTAAATTTTTACCTTTTTTTAATTGCTTGAAATAATTATATGTATTAACAAGAGATGTAAACGTTTCACCTTGGTAAAAAGCCATAAGTAATATTTCTATTAATTCAAATTCATGTTTACAAATTTCATTAAAAGCATTTTTAAAAGCAGATACATCATTTTTCTTATTCATAGTGCTGTACAAATCAGCATCGGAGGTTTCAAATCCTAGCTCAAAACCCAAACATCCATTTTTTTTCATACTAGCTAATAAGTCTTTGTTTCTATATATAAATTCGGGTCTAGAAAGACAAATCCAGTTAAAAGAAATATTTCTATCTTCTATAGCTTTTAAAAAGTTTACCATCCAACTTCTATTAATCATAAGATTATCGTCATAAAAATGAACATCTGAAATATTATGATTTTCAATGTTTGAGACTATTTCATCTAATACATCATTAGGGTCTCTAAATTTAACAGATGTACCCCAAGCTAAATGTGAAGAACAGAAATCACATTTAAAAGGACAACCCCTTGAAGCCATAACAGGTAAGGCTTTTTTCGAAAAATCGACATGAATATTTTCAGTATATCTTTCTATATCTGCAATATTCCAATCGGGAGTGCTTATTACATCACTAGAACATTTAATTATTACATTATTCTTATTGTCATTTGTATAATTATTATCGTTATTTATAAAATGTTTTTTTATTATGCCAAGTAGGGCTTCCTCACCAGAACCAACAACACAGTAATCTGAACCGCTATCTATAAACAAATGTGGCTCAACATTAACATGATTACCTCCACAAACAATCATAGGATTAAATTTGGTCTTAATAGCTTTTATAATTGAAATAGTTTGTTCTACTTGAACACTTTTAACTGTAAAAGCAACTAAATCTGGATTTATATCTATTATTTTGTTAATAGTTTGTTCAACATTTAATTTTTCTAAAAATGAATCTAAAAATAGATACTCAAAAGTGTCATCTAAATTTTTTTTACAATATGAATAAAGAGAAGCAATACCCAAATGTGGTGGTACATAGCCTCCCATTCTAACAAAAGGTGGTCTTACAAATAGTATTTTTGTCATCTAAATTTATCCTCTTTTATACTTATTATATCTAACTATATTTTGATAAGTATTTTTCCAATTCAATATAAAGCTGAGTTGTTTTTAGACTTTCATAATTAAAGTCAAGTTGTTTTTCTGCAAGAATTAAAAAAAATTCGAATACATAAAAATATATTGAGCTAAAAAACTTAAAGTCTTTAATATTTACTTCTAATCCTAAAACTTTGTGATTTTTTATTTGTCTTAATTTTTCTTTTATAGTATCATCATATTCATCAATAAAAGTATCAAAGCAAATTTTCAAATTTTCAACATCTTTATTTACATATATAGGTTTAGATATTGAATGTAAATCTATCTCATAATAAGATTTAAATTTATCAAAATAATCAGTTCTATAAAATGGTATTATAGTTTGATATAAACCACCACTATTTTGAATATTAAATAATTTATTAGATTTTATAAAGTCAAATGTTTCTCTTATTTCATGTAATGCACTTATAGCTTCAAACATTATGATATAGATTGTTATATCAGAGTAATAATCTTTAATAATATTAATTGCTAATTGATTAATTAAAGGCGTTGTTTTTTTATTGAACCGTTTTAATACTTCGACATTATTAGACTCTATACCTAAATAAATTCGTACATTATGATTATTTAATAAATACCTAACAGCTTCTTCATTTTTTACAATTTGGTCGCTTCTAGTTTGAAAAGTGATTGTTATATCATGGTTTAATTTAGATATTTCTTTAATTAATTCAATTGCTCTTTCTGGGTTTATAAAAAAATTACAATCTACAAAATTTATAATTTTATAGTCGTTTTCTTTAAGATTATCTGATATTTCTTTGATAACCTCTTTAATATTTCTTGTATCCCAAACTGATTTTTTACAATGAACACAAAACGAACATCTAAATGTACAACCTCTGCTAGACAAAACCGGTAATTGAGATATCTCTATTCCGTCGCTTGGAAAATCAAAAATTATATCACTATGGTCTGGACGTGGTAAAATATCAAGCTCTAAATTATCATTTTTATCTACATTAGAATAAACTTTATCATTTATTTTATAACACAATCCCGGTATTTTATATAAATCATTAGAATTTTGAAATTTAATAAAATCAACAAAAGTATATTCTGCATAACCTCGCAATAGATAATCGATAAAAGGAAAATCTTCTAAAATTTTAGAACCTACTAAATTAACATGGTGTCCACCTAATAATATTATATTTTTTTTAGTTTTTAGATGTTTAGCAAATATCGCAGTATCTCTAAAATTCGGTGTATACGTTGATATACCTATAATATCATAATTTAAAAGATTATAATTGTTACACAATTCTTCATCTGATAGTAATGAATCAGAAAAATCAAATATATCACAGTTAATATTAGATTCCTTACACATAGCTTTTAAATAACCTAATCCCAAAGGAAATGTACTATCTCCAAAGTTCAGTAATCCTCTAAATGGAGGATTTATTAATGCTACTTTCATACGATTTTTTTTATATATATTTTACAATTATTTTTCAAGCAAATTTCTCCATTTTCAGAATATCCCATTTTATTATAAAAAATAATTGAGCCTTCGTCATCAGCAGTTAAATATATATCAGATATTGATAATTTTGCGAGATTATTTTCAGCGTGTTTAACTAATTTTTCACCAAATCCTTTTTTTCTATGAGAAGGAATTATATAAAACTCTCTTATACATCCAAATCCCTCTTTTTCACACCAATCGCTTTCTTTACTATCTATTTGATATGAAATAAAACCAATAGGATTTTCATTTTCGAATATTAAATCTAAAAAACCAATATTTTTTTCAGAGTGAAGTTCTATTTCTTTACATACATATTCAAGTTGTTTATCAGTCAAATCAATTTTTAAGTCTTTAGTAAAATAATCAAAAACCATGTTTTTAAATACTTCATAATTATCTTTATTGTACTTGCATATCTTATAGGAGTTTTCCAAAATAAATATTACCTTTCATTTTTAAAATTTTAAATATTGTTTTTAATGAATTTAAAAGTGATTATGTTTTGTTTGATTAAAATAAATCTTTAACCACTGCTATTAAGCGATGGTTAAAGATGATATTTGATACATTTATTATTAAATATATCCGCAATTTTCTTAATTCTAAATGTCAGGATGCCAACCACTTACAGTATGCGTTTTACCAAAAGCAACGAAAACATCCCCTACGTCAGCTTGAGGTGTTAAATTTTCTAATTCCGATGAAAGTCCAAGAACCAATTCATCAGCTACAACACCCATTTCTTTTTGAAGCTTAATTTTTTGATCTGTTGTTAACTCTATAGAAGTTTTCATAAATATCAACCCCCTTTATTTTTATAAACTAATAGCTTGTAAATTTGCTATAAATAAATTCTATCACAAGAATTAATGTTAATATATACGTAAATTCCGCAAAGTTTTATATTACAATATTAGAAAATTTAACATATAAAAAATTTATTTCATACAAATTATTTTATATATTTTAAGTTTATATTGACTATAAAAAATTCTTAACCACAACTTATTAAAAGTAGTGGTTAAGAAAAGCAGTAGTTAAGTAAAATATTGATTTCATTATTAAATAAGTACCATAAAATATATCAATTTTTTAATGCTATCCACCACTTACAACCCATGTTTTACTAAGAGCAACAAAAATGTCTCCTACATTATCTTGAGATTTTAGATTTTCTAATTCCGACGAAAGTCCAAGAACCAGTTCATCAGCTACAACACCCATTTCTTTTTGAAGTTTAATTTTTTGATCTGTTGTTAACTCTATGGAAGTTTTCATAAATATCACCCCCTTTTTTATCTTTATTAAATTAATAGCTTGTAAATTTGCTATAAAGAAATTTTATCATAAGAATTAATATAAATATATACGTAAATTCCGTAAAATTTTATATATTCTAATATTTAGAAAATTTAAAATATTAAAATATTAAAAAATAATATTTCAATATTTTATTTAGGGATTGTTCATACTATTTATCAATATTATAGTTAATTAAAATTATTCCTTGTTCAATTCCTATTCTTATTGCCTCTGCTTGCGATGACACATCGAATTTTTTGAAAATATTAGATATATGAGTTTCAATAGTTCTTGTACTTATATATAGTTTTTTAGCAATATCTTTACATTTATTACCATCAGCAATTAATTGAAGAATTTCTTCTTCACGATGTGTCAGTATCATATAGCAATTTTCAACATCTAGTTGATATAAAGCTGTTTCTTTGCAATATAAAATGATTGATATTTGTCTAACCAAATCTTGATAAGGTTTTTTTATATCTAGCAAATAAATTTTTCTATCATGAATTTTTTTCTTCCAGCCTGTCAAAACTGTATGGTACAAGAAACAAACGACTAATTTCTTTTTTTCTATTATTGTATCAACCAATTGTAAACACATTTTAAAATTAGCAATGTCGACTTCAACCAACATTACATCAGCAAAGAGACATTTAGATATTTCTTGAAATAATTCATAGAAATTTAAATATGTATTAATTGATTTACAACCTAAATTTTTTTGTAAAACAGATTTAAAATTATTAACAAAACGTTCATCTAATCCTAATAAAACGATATTCATTTATCCTCCATAATTACTTTTCATTTAACCTATTCAAAAAATTTGAAAGGGTTAGTATCAAAATTCCTGAAATCGCATTCCCTATACCATGTATCAAATCGAATGGTATTCCCGCAATAATCCATGTAATTGTACCTTCAAAATTTAGTCCAAACATTAATATTGGTAATGGTACATACAATATTCCAAAGATTAAGCCGTAAAATCCACTTGTAAACATATATATTGGTGTTCTTAATTTTTTAGGTATATTTAATTTTCCTAAAAACATAAATGCACACCATAGTGGAAGCCATATGTACAAATAAGGTAACCACCATAATGAAAATCCAGTAAATAAACCTTCAATTAATACATATAAATATATAGGAATTAAAGCTTTAGCACGAAATGTTAATGTCATAGCTGATATAAACAAGCCCAAGAGAGTAATATTTGGTATAATTTGCATCATCAACTTTGATATAAACATTATCGAAGATAATGCTGAAAATATTGCAAGTTCTTTTGTTTTTAATTTTTTATTCATTTAAAATGTACCTTTCAATTAATTTTTTTGTTACATCTCAAAAATAACAACATATACAAAAAACTCATTTATCTAAGTTGTTATTTTTTTAACAAAACTAACTTCAAAAAAATCAATTATCTAACTAAATTTCAAAAACTAAACACTTGACATTTGATTTAGTTTGATTTAGTTTGATTTAGTTTGATTTAGTTTGATTTAGTTTGATTTAGTTTGATTTAGTTTGATTTAGTTTGATTTAGTTTGATTTAGTTTGATTTAGTTTGATTTAGTTTGATAACTTCTATTTTACCATGTAGAGAGAAATTTGTCAATGAAAAATACATTAGTGATATTTTTCAATTGAAGATTTTTTATTAGATGGATTACCCGAAAAAAATTTAGTTTTAAAATTTCAAAATAGGTCTACATTATTTAAATATTACATATATTAAAATAAACAATAGAAATAATAATACGTGCCGACCCTATTCGGTAAAATATTATTCCCTACTTTACAAAGTAAAGTATACTATAGGAGGTTTTGATTTAATGGAAAGCTTTGATATCTATAAAGATATAGCAGAAAGAACACAAGGCGATATATACATTGGTGTAGTTGGTCCTGTTCGTACAGGAAAATCTACTTTTATAAAAAGATTTATGGATGAATTAGTTATTCCGAATATTGAAAATACATACAACAAAGAGAGGGCAAAAGATGAGCTTCCACAAAGTGCAAGTGGAAATACAATAATGACAACAGAGCCGAAATTCGTACCTGCAGAAGCAATAGAAATAAATTTAGAAAAAAGTGTTAATTTCAGAGTAAGACTTATAGACTGTGTAGGCTATCTTGTAAAAGGTGCAAATGGTCATTTAGATGGAGATACACCACGTATGATAAATACGCCTTGGTCTGAAGAAAAAATCCCATTTTCCGAAGCAGCTGAAATAGGTACACAAAAAGTAATAAATGACCATTCTACAATAGGTATAGTAATAACAACGGATGGAAGCATAACAGATATAAATAGAGAAGACTACATAGAACCAGAAGAAAGAGTTATAAATGAACTGAAAGAATTGGGAAAACCATTTGTTGTTCTTTTAAATAGTGCAAAACCATTTGCACCAGAAACAGAAGAGTTGAAATTTAGTCTTTCTGAAAAATATGGAGTGAGTGTAATACCTGTAAATTGCTTTCAATTAAAAAGAGATGATATTAATAGTATAATGGAAAAAATTTTATATGAATTTCCTATAAAAGAATTAAAAATACATTTGCCAAAATGGATAGAAACTCTACCACAGGCACATTGGTTAAAACAAAGTATGATTTCTTCTGTAAAAAGTATTTTATCGGAGGGAACAAATAGATTAAGAGAATTAAAAAATAATGTAAATATTTTTGAAGATAATGAACACATAAAAAAAGCGTACATAGATAGCATATCATTAGGAGAAGGTGCAGCTAGAATAGAAGTTAACTTGATAGAAAGTTTGTTCTACAAAGTAATATCTGAAACTACAGCAATGGATATAGATAGCGACTATAAATTAATATCTACTATAAAAGTGCTAGCAGAAGCAAAAAGAGAATTTGATAAAGTAAAATATGCATTAGAAGAAGTAAAACAAAAAGGTTATGGAATTGTAACACCAGCAGCCGAAGAAATGCGAATAGAAAAACCTGTACTAGTAAGACATGGTGCAAAATATGCAGTAAAAATAAAAGCTACGGCACCAAGTGTACACCTAATAAAAGCTGATATAGAAACAGAATTAAGCCCAATGGCAGGCGATGAGGAAGAAGCATTAGACTATATAAATTATATAAAAAATCAAATGGAAGAAGAACCAGAAAAAGTATGGCAAATAAATATGCTTGGCAGAAGTATGCAGGAAGTTGTACGAGATGGACTAAAAAAGAAATTATATCATATGCCAGAAGATGCACAGATGAAGTTTCAAGATACATTGCAAAGAATAATAAACGAGGGTAGTGGAGGGCTTATTTGTATAATATTGTAGTATAAATAATAAAAACACTCATTAGTATTTTAGCTAATGAGTGTTTTATAGGTTATAACCACATAAACATTGTATGAAGAAAAGTCATATGAAATGTTTTATAGTTACTTGATATTAATATTTAATCTCTATAACTTACTAATCAAATGTTACTCTAGAAAATATTGGAGTAGCGTTTATATTTACAAATAAGTTGTTAATACCATTTGTACCTATAGCAAATGTCGGGTAGAATGTACTTACTTTTGGTGCTTCATCTACTATTATTTGCACTATCTCACTATATAATTCTGTTCTTCTTGCCATATCTACTTCCATTCTTGCTTCTTCTAATAATCTATCTACAGTAGAATTTGTGAAAAATGTTCTATTTCCAGAAACTCCGTGAAGAGTAGAATGAAACAATGGGAAAACTCCATAATCTGCATCAGCTGTAACAACAGTCCATCCAAGAATAAATATTTCATGGTTACCAACAGCTGTATAATCTAAGAATGCACCCCATTCCATTTCATTTATATTTGCTGTTATTCCTATCTCTGCAAGATTTGCTTGTAATATTTGTGCTGTTAGGCTTTCTTCTAATGGTCTACCTGCACCAACTGCTATATTTGTAGTAAAGCCATCAGGAAAACCAGCTTCTGCAAGTAGATTTCTTGCTTCTTCTACAGTACCAGTAAGAGGTACTATTCCTTGTGGAGCGCCTGCAACAGTAGGAGGAAGAGGACCTACAGCTGGGATACCCATACCAGCTATACCATGTACAATGGCATCTAAATCTACAACCATTGCTATTGCACGTCTTACACGAACATCATCAAAAGGAGGTGTCTGAGTATTAAAACCAATATAATTCTGTCTAGTAGATGGAACTTCTATTAATGTTAAATTTGGATTTTCTCTTATTTCCTGTGCATCAATAGCAGAAGCTATTATTGCATTTGCCTCACCAGTTATAAGCATATTTACACGTTGTGATGATTCTGGGATTACTCTAAATGTAAGTGTTTCTATTTGAGGTAAATCACCCCAATAACTATCATTTCGTACCATTACAATTTCTTGACCATGTATTCTACTGGAAAAACTGAATGGACCAGTACCTATAGGAAGTTCATCTACAGAAATATCACTATCTAAGGAGTTAGGACTAATTATAAATCCTGCAGGATGCGATAAATGAGATGGCAATGGAGAAAATGGAAATAGTGTAGTAATGCGTACAGTATATTCATCTACTATTATAACATCTTCTATCATTTCCAATATAAAACGCCTCGGAGATGCTGTATTTTCTAAAATTCTATTTAAAGAACGGTAAACAGCATATGAATTGAAATAAGTACCATCGTGAAAATATACACCAGAACGAAGGTTAAATTCCCATACTGTAGGCTCAACTAAACTAAAATTTTCTGCAAGTGATGGTACCAAATCTCCATTTTCATCGAAAGCTGTCAGTGCTTCGAAAATTTGATACTGTACTTCACTAGAAATAGTGTCATTGGAAGCGTGTGGGTCTAAAGATGGAGGATTTTGCCATTGAGCAAAAACTACATCACGACTTTCGGTAGATACTGAAGGTGGCATGACTGCAGGTTGATTTACTCCAGAATTTGCATTATTATTAGCTGGTGTGCCACAAGCTATAAAAAATAGTGACACAGCTGAAAAAATTGTTGTTTTTAAATTTATTTTCATGAGATACCTCTAATTTTTTATATTAATAAACTCACGATTAAAAATTTTATATATTTCTAATCGTGAGTTATTATTTTTATTTGATTTTTTGATAAGTTTATTTGAATGTTCTTCTCGATAAAAACTATCGTCTAATATAAACTCCTCTAAAATGTGGAGTATTTGCAAAATCTGTTAAAAGACCGCCAATACCATTAGAAAATATTAATTGTTCTGCATAATTTATCGGTATTAAAGGGACTTCTTGATTTATTATTTCTACTATTTCGGAATATATTGCATATCTTTCTTGTCCGCTTGTGGAAGACCTACCAGCTTCTAGTAAATAGTCCACTCTCGGGTTACTATAAAAAAATCTATTTCCTGCACTACCGTGTTGAGATGTGTGAAGTAATGGGAAAAGAGCATAATCTGCATCTCCTGTTACTGTAACCCAACCTAATATAAACATATCATGTAAACCTTCTGCAGTATGCTCTAGGTATGCACCCCATTCTAAAGAACTAACATTTACCGTTATTCCTATTTCTGCAAGTGCTGCTTGTACAAATACACCTATCATACCCCTTACAGAGTTACCATCATTATACCAAAAGTTAAGTGTAAAACCATTTGGAAATCCTGCCTGTGCAAGCAACTCACGAGCAGCATCTGGGTCGTATGGTAAAAACTCTGGGTCCTGTGGTGCAAATGCAACCATAGGTGCTACCATACCATCTGCTGGTATTCCTATACCTTGTAAAATATGGTCTACTATATCTGCTCTGTTTATAGCCATTGCAATTGCTTGACGCACTAAATGATTGCTAAGATATGGATGGTCTGGGTTAGTATTAAAACCAATATAATTCAAACTTGTAGTTTGTACAAATGTAACATCTAACTGAGGGGTCGCAAGTGCTACATCTAAATCTGTAACTTGACCCGGTATTGCTTGTGCTTCACCTGTTTCTACCATTGCAAATCTTGTGCTTGGCTCTGGTACAACTAAAAATTCTAATGTAGAAGGAAGTGCTAGTTCTCCCCAGTAATTTTCGTTTCTTTCAAAAACAATATTATTTCCATGACTTCTAGATGCTAGCCTAAATGGGCCTGTACCTTGTGGATTGTCTGCAACTAATCTACCACCATTTGCTTCTTCTTCTATTGCTAGTGGTGATACTATAAAGCCAATTCTATGAGCTAGATGCCCGGGTAAAGGTGCGAAAGGAAAACGTGTTGTAATATGTAGAGTATATTCGTCTACAGCAACCGCACTTTCTATCATTTCTACAACGAAAAATGCAGGGATAGTATGATTTTCTATGTCTAAAGAACGATTTATAGATAGAGCAGCAGCTTCTGCATTTAAATATGCACCATCATGAAAATATATACCTTGCCTTATATTAAAATACCAGGTATATTCATCAATTTGTCCAAAACTTTCTGCAAGCCAAGGAACTAAAGAAACATGGTCTACATTTGGATCGAATCTTACAAGTCCTTCAAACATTTGAGTTGTTGCATCTGTACTTGCAGAATCATTAGAAGCTATGGGATCTAAACTAACTGGGTCTGATAATGTTGCCCAAACGATATGGTCTCCGTTTGAAATGTTATTACTATCTCCCTCCCCTACAATTTGCGTTGGCTCTCCGCTAGGCTGTGGTGGCTGTGTTCCTGTTTCTGGTGCAGTACCACAAGCTACCAAAAAAGCAAATGACGAAATACTTAATGCTTTGAAAAATTTACTCATATATAACCTCCTATTTTTATCTTGAAAACTAAAATTGATAATATTTTTGATACTGTTATTTTGACTAGTTATGGATGTCAATATTTTACTAGTCTCAATTTGAGTTTACCTACTATACTATTATTTTGCTACCTTTGTCAAGATGAAATTTCCAAAATACATATTTTTATATATTTTCCATAAAATATTTACACATATTTTCAATAGTTTATAAGTTTTTCAGTTTTTTTATTATCCTATATCCATTTAGATTGTGCATTCCACATATCTGAATATTTATTACTATGTGATAATAATTCATTATGTGTTCCTATATCTACTATCTTTCCACTATCTACAACTATTATTCTATCTGCTAATTTTACAGAACCAAGGCGATGAGTTACAATAATTGCACATTTGTTAGTAGTGATAGCTTTAAATTGATTATATATTCTCTCTTCTTCTATAGGGTCAATTGCAGAAGTAGGTTCATCAAGCACAATAAATTCATTTATACGATAAAGCCCTCTAGCTATTGCAACTCGTTGCCATTGACCACCAGACAAATCTATACCACCAAATTCCGTCGACAACATTGTATTTAATGTAATATTATCGTTAAAACCTGACTCCTGTAAAACCGAATTAATTTTATTTTCATTTAATTTTTCCGAAGTATCACTTATCATAACATTTTCTGACAATGTCATTTTGTAACGCTGATAATTTTGAAAAACTGCAGATGTATTTTTAAAAATAGAATTAGGATGTATTTTTTTAGTATCAAGACCACCAATTTCAACTGTACCACTATCAGGAATATATAATCCTATAAGTAATTTAACCAAAGTAGATTTACCTGCCCCGTTTTCACCTACAATTGCGATGGTTTCTCCATTATTAATTTTAAGACTAACATTACTTATTGATTTATTCTCACTATTGGGATAAGTAAAGCTAATATTTTTTGCTACAATACCTTTAGTAAAATCAGGCACTTCATTTTCACCATCTACTTCTTCCATATCCATTATACGATAATAATTTATAATTTGCCCTAAAATTTCACTTCCATTACTAATATGCTCATTAATAACTTCATTCATTAAAGAAAAAATTTGTGATAGTGCTGCTAAAATAGCTGCAAAAGCTCCGACGCTAATATCACCTGTTATTGTAGCATTAAATAATATAAAAATTGATACTCCGAATCCAATAAAAGATGAAATATTGAGAAGTAATTTAAATTTAATAGCTTTAACCTCAACTTTCCATGTTTTTTTAGTTAAAAGCATCAATGTATCTATAAATAAAGAATGAAAAAAAGAATATGCTCCAAGCATCCTTGTTTCTTTAAAAAATTGTCTACTTACAATAGTTTTGCTGTAGTAATCGAATTTTCTACGCAAAGGTGCAAGTTCATTATGCAAATTTGAAAATATTTTTACCTGTAACAACTGCCCCAAAATTGCAGGGATAAATGATATTAAAATAATAAAAATAAGAGATGGAGAGAGTGTAAACAAATAAATAGATATTGATATAAAAAACACTAAATAATAAGTAAAAATACGTAAACTATTTGAAGAAAAATAACCTAGACTTTCATACTCTATACATATTTTTGTTTTATCTATATTATCTAAAAATTTTACATCTTCAAAATTCTTTGCTGATATACGACTAAGTTTAAGCATAAGTTCTGACATAAATATTCCTACATTTTTATAAGAATTATATCCAAGCAAATAATTTTGAGTTGTATTTAATATTTGTTGTAAAATAATTATACTTACCATAATACCTAAAGCAATAGAAACTTGCCAAAAACCCAAATATCCTATACTTGCACTAACAATAGAATCAAATAAATATCTAGTTGAAATAATTCCCATCGTAATAGATAATGCACCAAGTATAGTAACAAAATGTTCTAATACAGCCAACCACTTTGAAGTTTTTATGTACCCCATACAAACTCTATAAATTATAAAAGGAATACTGTATCTTAGATTAGAGTTAAATATTTTTTTCATTATACCAATTCCTTTGAGATTCAAACATTTTATAATAAATACCCTGTTCACTCATCAATTCTTTATGACTGCCTTTTTCTACAATATTACCACTATCTATTACAAAAATTTCATCTGCGAACTTTGTAGAACCTAAACGATGACTAATAAAAATACTTGTTTTCTCCTTCATAAGCTCTTCAAATTCTTCGTACATCTTACTTTCTGAAATAGGGTCTAAAGCCGCTGTAGGTTCATCTAAAATTTTAATTGGTGCAGAACTTATAAAAGAACGAGCAATAGCTACTTTTTGCCACTCTCCTCCAGATAAGTCCACTCCATTACTATTTATTTTCCCAAGAGGAGTATGTATTTCTTTAATCAAATTTGTAATAGTATCAGTGAAACCTATTTTACAAAAAATATCACTAATTTCTTTAGACTCTATTTTTCTTGTAGTATTTCCGAGAGAGATATTATCTAATAGAGAAATTTCATATTTAGCAAAATCTTGATATATTACTGAAAACATCGATTTTAAAGTAGACAGCGGATATTTACGCAATTCTTTACCGTTAATTAAAATTTCACCCTCATATTCTCTATAAAGACCTGTAAGAAGCTTAATAATAGTAGTTTTACCAGAACCGTTGGCACCAACAAAAGCATAATGTTTTCCACTTTCCATTTCAAAAGAAAGATTCTTTAAAATGTATTCTTTTGAAAATCTATATTTAAAACTTACATTATTAAATGATAAATTTTTAAATATTATAGGCTCTAAATCTGGTAAATCAGTTGCTCCATCTTGAAAATTTAGATGCATAAATTTTGTTAAATCATCCAAACCTCTTTTTGAATATGAAATAGTTTTAGAAGCCTCTTGCAATGAACCTCCAAGAGTCGTTGAAATACCTAAAATAGATATAGTAATTCCCATAAACATACCAGAACTTAAATAACCATACATAACAGGATTTATAAGAGTAAAAGAAACTAACAAAGCTATTACCAGCATTGATATTCCAGTAGAACCCATAATTATTTTAGTTTTTCTAGATACTTTTTCCTGTATTTTTCTAGCAATTTCAAAATGTTTATAATGTAATTTTGCAACATACTCGGAATATCCAAAAAGTGTACGTTCATAAGTGGCATCACGGCTAGTTAAAACTTCATCACTATAATAAGTAAATCGATGTTCATAAGGCCATGCTTCCATCCATGCATCATAATTCTTTTTGCCAGCATTAATTGCTATTTTGAATAATAAAAAACTTAACAAAGAAATTAATAATGCTGACCACCAAACATGGGTTACTACAATTCCTAAAATAATTAAAATAGAAATAATACTACGCAAAATAATTTTATAAGAAATAATTCCTCCCATAAGATTTCTAACTATTCCATTTGATACACGTTCAGATAATTCAAAACTTTCACTATCCTCAATATGTTCATATTTAAGATTAGCTCTAATTTTCAAAATCTCTGGTGTAAATTTACGTTCAATTTCAATTCTTATTCGTGATTCAATTAAGCGTGATAAAGTATCTAATATATTAGTTAAATAGATGGAAATAATTAATAGAACTAAGGGTAAATATATACTGTCGATTGGTATTTCATCTGAAAATACCAAAAGTGCTGTATCTAAAAAAAATGCTGTAGTTACAGTAACTAAAAATGTTGGAACAATAGCCTGAAGTATAGACAATAAAATATACATAGATATTAAAAATGGGGCTACTTTAAAAGGTAATCTTAAAATATCTATTCCTTTATATTTACGTTTTTCTAAAAATGGTGTGGAAATATCTTTTTTCAATATTTTAAAAAAATTCATTAATGTTGATAATCCCCCATAAATAATTCTTCGTAAGTAGTTTTTTTATTGCTATATCCACATCTAATACCAAACTCGAAAATTCTTTTACTAGTAGATAAAAGAGGATAATTTAATCTTTGAATATCACCAGTTATTATAACTCTAACAACTTTAATATTCATATTTGGTTTAGTTAATTCAACGTAAAAAACATCTCCATCAATTTTCTTTTTTACTAAGTCAGTAACTTTTTTAATAACATCATAAGAACTATTAAATTCAAAAATTGGTTTTGTAATAGATGTTACTTTATCACAATTTCCCAAAATATCTTTATTAACAAGAAAATGTTGATTATATAAATTAGAAAGACTTTTAGCTAAAACATTTTTATTTACTAAACTATTTTCTTTACCTCCAAAAATCGAATCACAAAATTGTAATGCTTCTGTAATAGAACGCTCAAGTGCTATTTCAGGTAGTATATGACATCCAAATCCATTATAAGCATATTGAGAATAATTATTTCTATTAACAATATAAGTTCTAAAAACAGGAATAGATAAATCATTTGTGTAATCTCTTGTTATAATATCGTATCCCATATCCTTAACTTTTGATACAATTTCTTTAATTTTTTTATTAGCAGAACTCGCATAGTCAACTACTGGTAATACATAAGGATTAGATTGACCTATAGCCCAAGCATCATGCTCTATAACTTCAAAAAGTCCATGTAATATGGCATCCTCTAAAGTCAATCCTGAAGCAACTCCTGTAGAGGAAGTTACAAATAAAGTTCCTTTTAGTTCGACATCAAACATAAAAGTTAAAAATGCAGGCAATAATTTCTTAGTATTATCAGTTAAAGATATACCAGCAACCCAATCTATTTCACTATTTTCATCGAAATCATCAAAAGAAGTTTTTTTATTCATAATTGTTTTAGATAAATGTGGCATATCTATAGCAAATTTTTTAACATCACAATATTTAGCCGAAATAATAGGTATATTTCCTGTATACTGACGACTGATATGTTCGAATAATTCAAAAGCCGCAGAAAAATAAGCTTGAGTTTCTGTAACTCCTTTTCCAGCTGCTGTATCTTTCTTTAAAATGTAAGGAAAAGTTTCATCATTCATTTGTTCAAAATAAGCTAAATAAGATGGAGCTATATCATTAAAAGGATTTTCAATATTAGGTTTAATATTTATTTTAGATTTTAACTTATCAAGCTCAACATCAATTAAATTTTTAGTCTCATCTTCAGTCTTTGAGCGAAGCCCACCAGTTTTATATTTAATTATATCTTGTTTTAATTTGTTATCATCAACGTCATCTTTAAATGAAAATGTTGAGCCTACTTTAAGATAATTTTTATTTATACCATTACAAAATTCACAATAAGTAGTAGGCAATCTTTCTTCTTTATGTTCGTGTAACGAATATGAATTAAAGAAATATTCACAATTTAAAAACTCTGAAGAATTACCATTAAAAAAGTTCATTAAATCATTATATAGAACATCTACTAAATAAAGTATATTAGATTTTCCAAACTCTTTTGGTACATCGTAAGAATATTTAAGATTTTTTAAATCATTGATTGTTATTTTTTGCCCATTAGGTAAATTAGCATTTATATTTTTAACTTTAGAACTTATTATACATTCCAAACAAGCACTTTTGTTGGGAATAACTAAAGGTCCAAGTGTAATGCCATTCCCGTTAAAATTAATTTTAATAAATGGTTTTTGATATTTATACAATTTTTTGTTTACATCTAGTAAATCAGAATATGTACAACTAGATGGAGCCAAAATAACTATATCAAAATCAGCTATAACATCTTTTTCTAAGAAATGATTAAGTGTAAAACGAGTACACTCTGTAAATACTTCACTTATTAATCCTTCACCTATTATTAAAATATTAGGCTTTTTCTTAATTTGAAATTTATGATTTGATTTTTCTATAATTCCTTCTTCTAAAATAGTTTCCAAAAAAAATCTAACATCTTTCTCTAAATACTTATCATTGAATTTTTTTTCAATTTCAGCAAAAGTATTTTTTCCATTAATTTCTACCAATACTTCTTTTAATACATTAGGGTCGCAATTGAATATTTTAATTTCACTTGAAGAAAAAGAACAAATAACTCTTTCGCTATCGTATTGATAGCTACATATTTTATTTATTAAAGGTATTTCATCTAATTCGTATTTCATATTTCCTCCATTCATTATTATATAAAAGCCATTAGGCATATAAATTTTCCTAATGGCTTTTAAAAATTAAGCCTTCTTCTGCTCATTACCATTTGCGGTACCACCAAAAGGCATTGCTACTTGCTCTTTAGCTTCTTTAATAACTGTTATTTGCATGATATATCCCACCTCCTTTTAATATTAGAGTTGCTCATTCCAGGAATAAAAATATGTAAGCATGAGCAATTTAAATATACCAATATTTTTTATATAAGTCAATATATTTTTTATATATTTTTATATTTTTTTGTAAAAATTATAAACCTAAGATAGCAAGAAACAACTAAAAATATGAAAACAAAAAATACAAAAACTACAATTGACTAAAATAATCAAAGCAAATATAATAACAAGTTATATAGATTTTAATTTTTGCGAAAGGACCAATTTTATGAAAAATAATGTTTCCACAAATGCAGATTCTCATAGGAAAAGAAGACTAAAGGCTATAGCAAACAAACAAGTAATAGTAGGTAGTTCTATAATATTTGCCTTTATTCTTATAGCTATTTTTGCACCTTTAATAGCACCAGAAAATCCACTTCAGATAGCTGTACAACGCAGGTTACAAGGTCCATCTTCTTACAATTTACTTGGTACAGATGAATTGGGACGTGATGTACTTAGTAGGCTTATTTTTGGTACTAGAATATCTCTTGTTGTTGGTGTAATGGCAACTGTTTTTGGAGGAATACTTGGAGTTGCACTAGGTATAATAAGTGGGTATTATGGGGGAAAAACGGACTCTATTATAATGCGTTTTATGGATGTTTTACTTGCTCTACCCGGTATTCTTTTGGCACTTGCTATTGTCGCTGTACTTGGTTCTAGCACCACAAATACTATTATTGCTGTTTCTATTTTTGCTGTTCCCGGATTTGCACGTATTGTGCGTGGTTCTGTATTAAGTGTAAAAAAACTGGAATACATAGAGGCAATCCGTGCTATCGGGGCAGGAGATTTTAGAATAATTACAAAACACATACTTCCAAATGTATTGTCTCCTATAATTGTTCAATCTACGCTTTATGTAGCATCTGCTATTGTTATTGCTGCGTCTCTTTCATTTTTAGGAATGGGTACACAACCACCAACTCCAGAATGGGGTACAATGCTTGCAAACGGAAGAGAATTTTTGCGTCAGGCACCTCACCTTACTATGTATCCCGGTATTATGATTTTATTAGTAGTTTTAGGATTTAATCTTATTGGAGATGGTCTTCGTGATTCTCTGGAAACAAAGAAGTAATATTAAAATTACATGATTATTATAGAAAGAGGTTGAATATGTTAGTTTTTATAGTAAAGAGATTTTTACAAACAATACCAGTTGTTATTGGTGTTACTCTTGCTGTTTTTTTAATGCTTCATTTTATTCCGGGAGACCCTGCACGTATTATGGCAGGTGAAGCAGCTAGTGAAGCACAGTTAGAACAAATGCGTGAAAATTTAGGCTTGAACGACCCCTTATGGGTACAATATGGTAGATATGTATCAAATGCATTACAAGGAGATTTAGGAAGAAGTATAAGAACAAATCGCCCTGTTACAGCCGAAATTTTTGACCAGCGTTTCGGTATTACAGTACAACTTGCAACAGTAGGCACTGCCCTTGCCGTTTTATTTGGGCTTACAGCTGGTATAATTAGTGCTACAAGACGTGGTTCTATTATCGATACTATACTTATGTTAATTGCACTTCTCGGTTTAAGTATGCCAAATTTTTGGCTTGGTATACTTCTTATAAATTTCTTTAGTGTTCAGCTTGGATGGTTTGCAACTGCAGGTTGGGGTACATTTAGGCATATGGTCCTACCAGCACTAACACTTGGAGTAAGTGGTATGGCAATAATAGCAAGAATGACAAGAAGCTCACTTATAGATGTTCTAAATCAAGACTATATTAGAACAGCTTATGCAAAAGGGGTAAAAGAAAGAGTTGTTATTTATAAACACGCCCTTAGAAATGCACTAATACCTGTTATAACAGTTGTCGGACTACAATTTGGTACACTACTTGGAGGGGCTATTATAACAGAATCTGTTTTTGCTATAAATGGAATGGGTAGGCTTATAGTAGATTCTATAAGGGCTCAAGATTTTCCTATGGTACAAGGTACTGTTCTTATCGTATCTCTTGTTTTTGTTGTTGTTAATACTCTTGTCGATATTATATATAGAATGGTAAACAAGCGTATAGACTTAGGATAAGGAGGAAATATAATGGAAGACATTGTTTTAGAAGTAAAAGATTTACGTACCTCTTTTTTTACAGCGGGTGGAGAAGTAAAAGCTGTAAATGGAGTTAGCTTTCAAATAGAAAAAGGTAAAACTTTGGGAATAGTTGGTGAATCTGGTTCTGGAAAAAGTATAACATCTCTTAGCATACTTAGGCTTTTAGATGGTACTTCTGGAAAAACAGTAGGTGGCGAAATATTTTTCAAAGGTGAAGATTTATTAAAAAAGCCAAAAAGACAAATGATGAAAATACGTGGTAACGATATATCTATGATTTTTCAAGAACCTATGACAAGCCTTAATCCTACACTTACTTGTGGAGACCAGATAGCAGAATCTTTTAGAATACACAAGCATTATACAAAAGCCAAAGCGTGGGAATCTGCAGTAGAAATGTTAAAACTTGTAGGTATACCATCACCAGAAAAAAGAGCAAAACAATATCCTTTCGAACTTTCTGGTGGTATGCGTCAACGTGTAATGATTGCCATTGCTCTTAGTTGTTCCCCAGAACTTTTAATTGCAGATGAGCCTACAACTGCACTAGATGTTACAATTCAAGCACAAATTTTGGACTTAATGAAAAAATTACAAAAAGATTTAGGTACTTCTCTTATTATGATAACACATGATTTAGGTGTTGTTGCAGAAATGTGTGATTATGTTGCCGTTATGTATTGTGGTAAAATTGTAGAATATACAGATGTTAGAAGTCTTTTTACATCTCCAAAGCATCCGTACACAATAGGACTTTTAAAATCTATACCAAACCACGAGGAAACAAAAGAAACCCTAGATATTATACCAGGGTCTGTTCCTAGTCCTTTTGATTTGCCAAAAGGTTGTAGTTTTGCTCCACGTTGTCCATATGCAAAAGATATTTGTAATAATGCCATACCAAATTTAAGCGATGAAAATACAGATAGGCTAGTACGTTGCTATATTTATGGTACAGATGAATGGGACAAAACAGAACTACCAGAATCCATGGGAGGTATAAAATGAGCAAAGTCCTATTAGAAGTAAGAGACTTGAAACAGTATTTTCCAATAAGAAAAGGTGTTTTTAACCGTATTAGTGGATATGTAAAAGCTGTAGATGGCATAAGTTTCAAGGTACACGAAGGTGAGACTGTAAGTGTTGTAGGTGAATCTGGTTGTGGAAAATCTACAACTGGTAGAAGTATATTAAGACTTGTAGAGCCTACTTCTGGCGAAGTTATATTCGATGGTGTAAAATTATCTAGTTTAAATAAACAAGAATTGAGAAAAAAAAGAAAAGATATACAAATAATTTTTCAAGACCCATATGCTTCATTAAACCCAAGACAAACAGTATTTGATATTTTAGACGAAGCAATGGGTATACAAGGTATAGGAGAAAAAGGTAATAGAAGAGATAGAATAAAAGAGCTAATGCACACTGTAGGACTTGGAGACCACCAGATAGATTTATACCCACATCAATTTTCAGGTGGACAAAGGCAGCGTATTGGTATTGCTAGAGCACTTAGTGTAAAGCCTAAACTAATAGTTTGCGATGAAGCAGTTTCAGCATTAGATGTTAGTATAAGAGCTCAAGTTCTTAACCTTTTGAAAGATTTGCAAAAAAAGTATCACCTTACTTACTTATTTATTTCTCATGATTTGGGTGTTGTTAGACATATATCGGATAGAATTTTAGTTATGTATCTCGGAAAAATAATGGAAATATCAGAAAAAGAAGCCCTTTTTGAAAACCCCGGTCATCCATATACAAAAGCTCTACTTTCTTCTATACCAAGTACACAAATAGATAACAAAAAAGAAAGAATAATACTAAAAGGAGATGTTCCATCTCCAATAAATCCTCCTACTGGTTGCCCTTTCCACACAAGATGTCCTATTGCTAAAGATATTTGTAGTAAAGATATTCCGAAATTTCACAACTTAGGCACTAATGGAGAAAGTGGATTTAGTGCTTGTCATTTTGTAGAAAATGGGGTTTTACAATATAAAAATTAAATATTGTTTTTTGATGCTTCGGCATCTTTTTTTTGTGTAAAAACCAAAATTCAATAAATATAGTATTGTCGAAATTTTCAAATAGGTGTATAATATTTTTAATCATAATTTATTTGAATTTTAAGAGAGGGATATTAATCATAATGAAAACAAAAAAATTTTTATCATTGCTATTAGTAAGTATTTTTACATTCACAGCTATATCAAATACTACAGCTTTGGCAAATGCAATAAATCCAAATGAAATAACACTAATAGAATCTCCAAATTGGTGGATGCGTCCAATTTTATGGCAAGAAGATTTAGAACAATTTAGAGATGCTGTTTTGCAAAGCCACCCAAGATTTTGGGATGATACAGAAATATTTTTACCAGGTGAATTATTAAATCAGGAAAGTTGGGGTCAAGACATTTGGAATGAACTACAACTTAATTTGCAAATTAGAGAAGATTTTTTAACTGCAATGGATGAGCTTATATCAAATATAAATGTTTTATCAGACTTTGAAATTTTTTCAGAAGCAAGGCGTGCAGCTAATATAATAAGTGATAGCCATTTTACTTTTCAACTTTCAGGTGAAATATATGACACAAGATTTCCATTGGGTCTTCGTTTTCTAGGTGGTGATAACGGTCATTTTTACTTACTTTCTACTACAGAACCTTTTGCACAAGCTTTAAACCATAGGTTGTTATACATAAACGACATACCTATAGACGAAATTATAGAAACTTATAGCAAAATTGGTATGCATGAAAATAGATTTGAAATGAGGTATAGATTATCTACTCGTCTAACACAACCATTATATCTTGCTGCTTTAGGTTTATATAATGATAACCAAACTAAATTTACTTTTGGAAATGTAAATGATTTATATACACTTGAAATAACTTTGACTGCTGATGATACAATAGTATATGAGAATAACCCCTCTACAGAATTAGAATTTTTAGCAACCTTACCAATGCAAAATAGAAATGATGGTGAAATTCCACGTTTTCTAAGAAGAAAAGGACATAACACTTTTGAAATTTTTGAAGAAAAAGGACTTTTATATATTGTACTCGAAATGATGATTACTAACGACCAAATGATTCCCGATTTCGATAGGGATACAAGCCCATTTATACTTAGATTCAATGAAGAAGAATGGGGAGCTGGATTAGTAGAAAGTGCTCAAAAAATTCTTGAAAATATTTCAGATTATACAGATGATGATGTTTTTGCGTGGGAATCTAATTTTATAATACACCCTGATATTATAGAAGCCGTAGAACAAGGCATTGTAAATACTGTTATAATAGAAGGTCGTGGAAATGGTGGAGGTACTATTTCTCATTTTTTAAGTCTATATACTTTTTTACAGGACAATATAGAAGATGGGCGATTATTTTATTTCACCGATGGTGGAAGTTTTTCTGCAGGTTCGGTAACTGCCGTTGTACTTTCATATTTAGGATTTACAATTGTCGGCGAACCTGCTGGACAAAATACAATCTTCCATGGAACAAACGCACTTATAGTTGAAGATAGACCATTTAACCATACATTGAACCATTCTGAAATTTATGTAAGGGTTCCTAATAGTCTTGCAAGCTTAGAATCAAATACAACTCATTATCTTGGAAGGCTAGGAACTTCTGCAGAAAATTTTTTAGAAAAGTTTCCTGATTTTGAATTTTATGCAGTGTTTCCGGAAATAGAGATATTATTAACTTTAGATAATTGGATAAATAATGAAGACCCTGTTTTAAACTATGTAATAGATAAATTGAATTTATTAGAAAATTAAAGATATAAAAAAGGTACTTTGGAATCTTTTTAATTTAACACCCAACAAATCTTTTAAATGATTTATTGGGTGTTTAAAAATTTTAATGATTTTAGATAGACTATATTCCAATAAAAATAATAATTTCAAATTTTAGTATTAAAAGTAGAACTTCAGCTGAAGTTCTACTTTTAATACTTTTTAATAATTTTCGTTAAACTAACCTTTTCATTACCCACCATAACTTACAAGCAAATCTTCCTCTTTATCTTTTAAGATGTTTATTAAAACTTTGGTATTATCAAGTGCTTCTTTAGTTCTATTTTGGAGGTTATACAATTTATATATAATATTAGTTATTTCCTCATAATTGTCTACGATTTTATCTTTTACGTGTATATCTGTAAAAATATTGTCAAAAAAAGTATCTATTAAACGTGTGCTTCTACTTATATCTTTAAAATTAACATCAAACTTAGTTTCATCAAAAAAATCTTTTGTATCAGATATATAATTTTCCAGAGAATTTAATTGTGTAATTAAAATTTCTATATTTTCGGTAGTTTCATCTATTCTTTCGTATTTTATAATATCTTTTAGAAAACTTTTTTTAGAAAATATATCAAATGTAGACCAATTTCTTGCAGATTTTAAACTTCTTTTTATAGAATATGATGTTTGTTTTGCATAAGAAGCCATTTTTATTATTTTTTCTAATTTTTCTATTCGATTTAGCAATTCTTCTTTTTCTTTTACAATTTTTTCGTAGTTAAGTCCTATTTCAGTAGTATCTTTTACTATTTGTCTTTTCTTTTTACCCAATTCTTCTTTATACTCTTGTTTTATAATTTTCAACTCTGATATTTTACTAGTGAGATTTTCTCTTTTTTTAATTAAACTTAACAAATGTATGTTTGATTCTTCGTATAATTCTTTTGAATCTATTTTTTTCATTATTAATTTTTCGTTTACATTTTCATATTTTCCAAATTTAGTTAGTATAAATTTACTGATTTTTTTGTTTTCTAGTTTGTCCAATTTATTTACTAATTTTTTGTATTTATTTTGTAACTGTTCCACTCTTTGTTCTGTGTCTTCAATTTTTTCAGAAAGGTTTGTAAGTTCTTTTTCTAAACTCGGTAACTCTCTTAAGCTATCTTTTATTTTTTCTAATTTATTCATTTATATTCTCACTTGTTATTTTAGATTTTAGAAAGTCGTTTAATTTACTTCTTGTTGGTAAACCTTCATTATCACTTTCGTTCATTATTTGTATTGCACCTATTGCGTTTGCTCGTTTTACAGCTTCTTTAAAGTTAAGTTTTTCCAAAATACCACTAATAATACCTACAGCAAAACCATCTCCTGCACCTACAGTATCTACAACATTGTTCACCGAAAAGCCCTCTACTATATAATCTGTCTTGTTTTCTCTTACATATGCCCCTTTTTCTCCTATTTTTATAACAATATTTTTTATACCCATATTAGTATAAAAATCACAAATTTCTTTTTCTGTTTTTTGATTTGTTAAAATATTAGCCTCTTCTATACCTGGTAGTATTAAATCTGAATATTTTGATATATCATTTACTAATTCTATCATTTGTTTTTTGTTACTATAAAGTTCCATTCTTAGGTTTGGGTCAAAACTTATAAAAATATTTCTTTTCTTTGCAAGCTCTATTATTTTATATGTAGCCTCAAGACAAGTAGACGATATAGCTGGAAATATACCTGTCAAATGTAAATATCCTATTTCATTTAAATTTATTTTTTCTATATCAACTGTAGAAATAAAAGAGCTAGCTGAAAATTTTCGGTAATACGGAACTTGTGGATTTCCCTCTATAACTTTGTTTTTTAGTTGAATCCCCGTTTTATATGTATTATCGAATGATATATATTTAGTATCTATATATTCCTTTTTCAAAAAGTCATGTATATAATGACCAAATGGATCGTTTCCTAGTTTTGTTAAATATACAGTCTTATGTCCAAGTCTACTAAGCCCTACGCTTACGTTTACCTCTGCACCCGATATTTTTCTTGTAAATTTGTCTATATCTTTTAGCTCCCCAATTTTATCTGCTATAAGAAGTGCCATCGGCTCTCCTATTAGTAATGTTTTTTTCATTTTTTCTCCTGTTTTGTATTCAGAATCAAATAAAAAACAAAAGTTTTTATTTGATTCTATTTTTTTTTTTTGTAAAATTAAAATATATTTTGTATATCAAAAATAATATCGTTTAGAGCATATAAAGAGAATATGCCAGCCTTATCTGTCTCAAAATTATATATATTTGATAATACATATTTATAATTTTGTAAATGATAAACTTCTATAAATTTATTTACTGGACATACTATCCAATATTCTTCAACACCCATTTTTTCATATAAATCTTTTTTGTAACCTCTATCTCTTATTTCACTCTTATCGCATATCACTTCTGCAACAAATTTTGGAACTCCCTGTATTCCATCATCTGTTATTATATTTTCGTCTACTATTATTACATCAGGTACAAAATTTTCGCCTTCTTTTAATAATACACCAACTCCAGAACCATATACTCTATATTTTTTATCACCAATTTTACTTTTAAGTTCATTTATTATATTGTGTGTAATATTTTGGTGAGTTACCAAATCTTCTGGTTCCATTTCAACTACTTTGCTATTTATTACTTCTTCCCATCTTCCCAAAACACTAACAGGGACATCTTTCATTTATTAGGAGTCTCCTTTAAATTTTTTGTGTAAAATCATTATTTTTTGTTTTATCAAAAACTCTGCTTCGCATTATTTTGTATATAAAATTATTCATATGATTTTTTAAAATATCTATATCTATATTCAAAAACTTTGCTAAAGTGATTTGTGTAAGTTTTACCCCTTTGCTCGGTCTATAATTTTCAAAAAATTCGTATTCTTTGTAATCTTCTTGTGAATAGCCTTTATAATATAAATTCCAAATATGTTTTTCTATACTGGTCATTTTTATATTATCTTCTATTTGTTTTATATCATGAACTAGTAAATCGTTTTTTAGTTTCGATTTATAAAATTTAAATCGTTCTCGCTGTTGTTTATGATTATTCATTTTATTTTTTCTATAATAATTTTGTATCGTTTATTATTAAATGAAATTTTCCATTTAAAAACTCTGTTGCTTTGGCACTCATCATCATTCTTGTTAAAAATATTTCGAAATATTCTGTAATGGAACAAATATCTAAATCTACTTTTAATCTTAAATTTACATCTTTTTTTTCTTTATCTATTTCTAAAAAAGAGTTTTCTACAGCATAATTTACTCTATCATGTATATCGAATGTTGCAAAATCTTCGTTTTTTACACGGCTACGTCTAACATCGGCTTTATCTGCTATTATAAGTGCTGCTGATATAGGACCTACTGCTATTCCATCTTTTTCATCGTGATGACCAATTGCTGATACTATAGGGGCTATTTCATGTGGAGGCATTTGCATTCTTGTTAAAATTTCAAACATTATTGTTGCACCTGTCTGTGCGTGCAAATTTCTGTTTATACAATTACCTATATCATGTGTATATCCTGCTATTCTTGCAAGCTCTACATCTCTTTCGCTATATCCAAATTCCTTTAATATATTTGCTGCATTTTCTGCAACAAGTTTTGTATGAGCTGATGAATGGTCTGTATAACCCATTATATCCATAACCATATCTACCCTTTGTATATAAGTTTTTATTTCCATATTTTGCATTACATCATTTAATGTAATATTTTCTTTAAATGAATGATAATGTTCCTTATATTCCATTGTAATCACCTATAATTTTTTCTAATATTTTTGCAAGCTTTTCTGTTGCAAACTTCAAATTTTTTTCAAATTGTGAATCTGCCTCCCCAGATGCTTTATCTGAAATAGAACGTATTACGACAAAAGGTACTTTATTCAAAAAACAAATATGAGCAATAGCAGCACCTTCCATTTCAACACAAAGAGCATTAAATTTTTCTTTTATTTCTCTTCTTTTTTCTAAATTGTTTATAAATTGGTCTCCAGTTGCTATTATTCCTATGTGTACATCTTCTTTTTCATTTTTTTTTGCTGAATTTATAAGCTCGTCGTCAGCTTCAAAAAAAGTATTTTCAAAACTAGGTATTTGTCCAAGATTATATCCAAAAGCTGTTACATCTACATCATGATATACTAATCTATTGCTTATAACAATATCACCTATATTTAGCTCTTCTGATACGCTACCAGAAAGACCAATATTTATAATAGCTGATATATTAAAATTCGTTATTAATGTTTGTGTTACAAAAGCTGCGTTTACTTTTCCAATTCCACACTTTGTTATAACTATTTCTTTTCTATTCATTATACCACTATAGTAAATGTTTTCATATATTTTAGTTTCTTTTATATTTATAATCTTAGATTTCAAAAGCTCTATTTCTTCCTGCATAGCTCCGATTATCCCTATCATGAGTGTACTCCTATTAGCTTAGTTCTTTTTCTATTATATCTTTTATTTTATTTGCATCTTTTTCTATTTCTTCTATATCTTCACCTTCAATTGTTACACGTACTATATTTTCTGTACCAGAAGGTCTAACCATTAGACGACCACTATTTTTGTATTTTTTATTTATAGAATTTATCAAATCTAATATGGAATTGACTTTCATATAATTTTGTTTATTAGCTTGTAAAACTTTTGCATTTACTGTTATTTGTGGATGTATTTTTATATATTTGTTTATTTCGTATAATGGTTTTTTTTGATTAGATATTATTTTTAGTAACTGTAATGCTGTTAGTATTCCATCTCCTGTTGTAGAATAGTCTAGAAATATAAAATGTCCACTTTGTTCTCCACCAAAATTATAACCACATTCTAACATTTTTTCCAAAACATACCTATCGCCAACATTTGTATGTATAACTTCTATATTGTTTTTTTCGCCCATTTGTTTAAGCCCAATATTACTCATAACAGTTGCAACAAGTGTATTTTTTGAAAGTTTATTTTCATTTTTTAATATATTTACAAAAATGCTCATTATTTGGTCGCCACAAAGTATATTACCCAAAGAATCTACTACTAAGCATCTATCTCCATCACCATCAAAAGCTATACCTATATCTAATTTTTTCTCATGTACAAGAGAAACTATACTGTCCATATATGTGGAACCACAATTTTTATTTATATTTATACCATTTGGATTATTGTGTATTGTATATACATCTGCACCAAGGCTTTTTATTATTTCTGGAGCTACGTCATAAGTTGCCCCATTTGCACAATCTATACCAACTTTTAATCCTGTAAAATCTGCATCTGGAACAGTAGATTTTAAAAATTTGGTGTATAAATTTTTCGTATCTTTGTCTTCTAAATAGTACGTTCCTATATTTTTCCCTATTGGTCTTGGTAATTCTGTTTTATTTTTTATTAAATCTATTATTTGGTTTTCTGTTTCATCTGGTAGTTTATATCCATCACTATTAAATATTTTTATACCATTATCTTCTACTGGATTGTGAGATGCACTAATCATTATTCCTGCATTCATACCTTTATTTTTCACAAGAGTTGCTATAGCTGGCGTTGGTATTACCCCAGCTATATGAGCATTTGCACCAACAGAGCATATACCAGAAACTAATGCTGATTCTAACATTCCACCAGATATACGTGTATCTTTCCCGATTAAGATATCTGCATTCTCACCACCAAGAATATATGCTACTGTTCTACCTATCAAAAAGGCATCTTCTGGAGTTAGCTCTTCATTCGCTATCCCTCTTACACCGTCTGTTCCAAATTTAATCACTAAAACACTTCCTTTTTTTATATTTAATATTCTAAAATCTCGTCGGTTTCGTATTCGTTTGTTGTATCATCTATATTTAATAGCTGGTCATTATCATCTACAATATACTCATCTTCAACATAGTTATTTTGATTTTGTATTGTTACAATAGCATACACAGGTTCTAATATTAAATTTTCATTTATATCTAAATTTACTAAAACATAATGTAATCCCTCTGGCAAATCTTCTACAGATATATGTCCCCTAATATCCGATGGATTTAAATTTTCAAAAAAACTTGCATTTACATGCTCTTGAATATAAACTCCTGAATGATTTCCTATTATTTCTATTTGTGTTGTTGGTATTTGTACATTAAAAATAGATGGTTCCAATATTTCTACTGGTGGTATTTCTTGTCTTATATCTACAAAAACTCTTACTATATTATTTGTAAGTATTGTAATATCTTCTGAAAAGTGAGAATTTAAATTTATTTCAAAATAAGTAGATGAGTTTAAACCATCTATATTTATTTCACCGAGTGAAACATTTCCTATTCCACTCAAATCACTTGCATTACCAAAAAGTTGTACTGTATTTGGTGATATAGATACATTTTCTACAAAAAAATTTGTGGGCAAATTTCCTATTACATTTGGAGTATTTATATTTACTGTTACAGTATTTGCTATAGGTATGTCTAGAGTTACACTAGTTATATTCGTATTTATAAGATTTGAAGAAACTTCATTTCCATAGCTATCTATCAAATTTATAGGGAGAGTTATACTAATATCATAATTAACCTCACTTAAATCTATGTTTACAATTGCTCGTTTGATAGAATTTACAATGGTAGATGGTCCTGTAATAATTATATATTCATTAGACCTATTTATATTTCCAAATGAATAATTATCCATTGGCTCTTCTATTACTACAGGCTCTATCTCTAATGTAACTCTACTAAGAGTATCTATTTGTAATGTAACACTTCTTGTTTGAGTATTTATCACATATCCATTTGTTATGCTAAGAGACCTAATCTCAGAGTGTACTGGAAGAATTTTAGTTCTAGACTCTGTATTGTTTTCATCTATTTCTAACTCTTCAAAATTTATATAAGAAAAAACTTCTTCTTCTCTAATAATTGTAGAAGCTCTAGATTGTACAGTTACTGGTATCATTAAAGCCCTTAGCGATGCTTCATTTAAAAGCACTAAATTATTTTGATTTAAATACTCAAAATTTCTAAAAACCAAAGGTCTGTGAGTAAAAAAATTACCAGATGGATTATTAATTTCCATAGCTGTAAGCCAAAGTGCAAAACTACAAGAAACAGCAAAAACTTTCCATATTATGTTTTTTGTAAAAAATAATTTTAATTTTTTCATTTTGTACCTGAAGTACCTTTCCAAAAATACAAACGTTTTTTATATACACTAGTACCTATCAAAGTTTTTTGTAGTTTTTCTTTATCTACATTTTTTATTAGTTTTCCAGATATAGAAATGCTTATATGAGATGTTTCTTCTGATACAATAATAGCAATACAATCGTAAAGTTCTGTAACACCTACTGCTGCTCTATGTCTTGTTCCTAGTTCTTTTCCTATTTCTGTTTCTGTAAGAGGCAATATACAAGAAGCTGCTGCTATTCTATTTTTTCTTATAATAACTGCTCCATCATGAAGTGGTGCATTGTCTTCAAAAATATTTAAAATTAGTTGTTTACTTATAATAGCATCTAGTTTTACACCTGTTGCTTCTATTTCTCCTAGTGGAGAATTTCTTTCTACCAATATTAGCGCACCTGTACCTACAACTGACATTTTTGTAACAGCATCTATAATTTCCATAGTAGAATTTTTTAAATCTTCTTCTTCAAATTTTTCTTGAAAATTAAGAGAAAATTTACCACGTCCAATCTCTTCAAGTGCTTTTCTAAGCTCTGGCTGAAACAAAATAACAACAGTAAGAATACCAACATTAAAGAGATTAGAAAATAGCCATAGTATAGTTTCAAAACGCATAAGAATACTTATACCGGAAATAGCAAAAATTATTATAACACCTTTAAAAAGGCTCATAGCTCGTGTGTCTTTTATCCACATAAATATTTTATATATAACAAAGGATAAAATAGATATTTCTAAAATATCAGATATGGATATTATAAATAATGGAGTTATATGCCAAGATAACAAATTATTCATTATTAATCCTTTTCTACATATCTTTTCGAACCCCTAATTGTGGTTCTAGTTTTATTTTTATTGATTTTGTTTATATTTCGGTAATCTTCTTTATCTGTTTGTTGTTCTATATATATATTTTCACGTTTTCTAACTGGTTTTAAATCATTTTCTATTACTTCTATATCATCTAATGAGTATTCATAGGTATTATCATTATCAGGTTTATATGAATAAGAAGATATTTTTTTTGGTATATATTTTACATAGTAGTAGTAATCTTCATCTTGAAATTCTACACGCCCTGCTCTTCTGTAGTCTAAAGCTGATACAAAAAAATTGTACAAATACATAAATACACCCGACAAAATAGAAAAAACAAAAATAAACATAACACTAGGTACAAGGTCTGAAAACATAGATGCAAGTATAAAGGAAAATATGTTTAGAATTGTTCCAAGACATATTGCCAACTCTTTTGAATAATTTACACTAAGCCTTGAAATTATGTAAACAAAAACAAAAGTAACAAACATAGCAATAGTTGTAAATATTAAATTTTGTATAGGCTCACTATTTGCAGTAAAAGTTTCGTATATACTCATAAAAGCGTGCAGTATTTCATCTATACCTATATCTATTGCTTCTATACTTCCTGTTACAGTTACTTGACCTGAATCAACTAAATTCATAATTAATCTACCATAGCTTATTACAAAAATACCTATAGCTATTGGAATAATACTTGTAATGCTAAAAAAAATACCAGCTATAATAGGTACAATGTACGGAATATTAAAATGAAAAGCAAAAATTGTTAAAATTATTAGTACATTTTCTTTTTTTGCAAAATGACCGTAAAATAAAAAAACACAAGCAAGTCCTAAAAATACTATAGATGCTATTTCAAGCTGTGATGTAAATTGTATAGTTGTAAAAAATATAAGCATTAAATAATTTGCATTTAACGGCAATATAGCAAATAAAATACCCATAAATATATTAAAAACTGCACCCATATTTGATATAGCAACAAAAGCTTGATTGTAATAACCTATATCACCTATAACATCATATATAATTATACCCGCTATAAATCTTATAAATAGTATAAGTATTTGATCATATTTTTTTATGATATTTAAAGTAATATCACGAATTCCATAAACTATATCCATATTAAATTATAAAACCTTTCCTTACTCTAAATCTCTTCTAATTTTTTTATAAGACCAAAATATTTTTGTAGCCTTATCTTTATATTTTTGTATTCTTTTGTTGCTATAATTGTTCCTATTATAGTATAAAAAAGCATTATAGCAACTGTAATAATAAAAATATTTATTCCATAGCCTACAAAATCGAAATTAAAAAAATCCATATCTTCACTAAGTACAAGTACAAGTAAATATATAGTAGCAGGTATAATACAACCTACTCCAGCAAAAGTACGGAGCAAAAAATTTCTTCTATAAACATAATCTCTATAAAACATTTCATTTGCTAATTTGTCTTGCTCTCCATATTTTTTATCATAAACAGCAAGTTTTGTCATTATAATAATTTTTTCTTTATTCACAAAAACCTCATTCAAAAAAAATTTTCACACTACCAATTATACCACAAATTTTATTTTTTTACTCTTTATTTTGACCCAAAAAATATTATATTATTTTTATATATTTTATGTTACTATAATAGCAAAAGTAACAAATTGATAAATTTGCGGTAAAATTTAACTGTAAAAAATAGTATGATAAGGAGAGTTTTTTTTATGAATATAATTAAAAACAAAAAAAACATTATTACTTTAGTAGTTGCAATTTTAGCTGTTATTTCTGTAGTTGCTATTTTTGCTACAAATAGAAATAGCACAAATAAATCTTACGAGGAGTTAGAAAGGGAATTTTTTTCGTCTTTTCTTAATTTAACAAATATCGAAAATAACTCTGTAGATTTTTCTTTTAGCTATATCCCACCTGAAAGTCTAGGTGCATTGGCTATGCTCGGAATAAACAATATACCTACTATAGGTTTTAATATGGAAGCTACGAGTTTGGATGACAATTTTTTTGCAAACCTAAACTTAATAATAGATGATTTTGATGTAGATGTACAGGCATTACTGCAAGACAACAGATTTAAAGTTTTGTTTCCTGCTATATCGAATTATTTTTTTAATTTGGACGTGAATGTAAACAGCGATTTGCCAAATACAGACATATATAAGATAAATAATATAATTGAAGCTTTTTTAGATGCTTATTTTGAAATTTTACCCTCTACAATACAATACGAGAACAGCACCTTGAACTATCATAATTTTGCAAATATGCAAGATATAAGTGTAAATGCTAGAGTATATAGAATAAATTTCACAAATGATTTTATATACCAAGTGGCAAACAATTTTTTTGATAGAGTGAATGATGATACTATTCGTGATAATTTTTACAGCAATTTTTGGAATAATATAGACGACTTTGATTTTGTGATGTATGTATATACAGATGGTTCTAGAATAATTGGTAGAAGATTAGAATCCCAAACTGGAACAGTTTTAAATTATATAAATGTTTTAGATAGAAACAATTTATATTTTGAAATATCTCTTTATCCGTATGGTAATATTTATAATAACGATGTATTTCGTACTTTTGCAGATTTATCAAGACAAAATGCTACTTTTAGCGGTCCTTTAACAATAAGACTACAAGATAATAATTCTTTTTCAGGTGAATTAACATTAAATTTAGACGGATTTTCTAGAGTAGGTAATTTATTTTCTGGTGGAATAAATTTAAACCATGATATACAAGGTATAAATTTAAATTTAGATATTGACTTAAATACAAATGGTAATACACAAATGATTGATATTTCTGGTAGAGCTGGTATTCTTGGCATGAGTATAGATATAGGAAATTTGAATATTAGCTACGCTACAAGTAATATTACAAATATTACTTTACCAAATTTGGATACCAATTTTGAAATAACATCAGAAGAACTAGAACAAGATTTTAATTCTATTTCTGGATTTTCTGAAGATTTTCATAATTTTATACAAAATATAGAAAATGAAGCAATACGAAACAATTTACTAGATTTTTATTTTACAATTTTTATGGTTTTAACTGGTTTATAAAATAATGATAAATATAAAAAATATATCAAAAAAATATAAAAAATCAAAAGATGAAGTAACAATACTAGATAATATAAGTATTTCTTTTTTATCTGGAGAATCGTATATAATAGCAGGAAAGAATGGTGTGGGTAAATCCACATTTCTTTCTATTATATCTGGATATGCAACACCTGATAGTGGTATAGTAGCATGTAATGGAAATATCGGATACATACCACAATATGATTATTTGTTTGAAGACTTAACTGTAATTGATAATATTAATTTTTGGGTAAAAGCAGTAAATACAAATATGAAGCAAATAGAAAAATATATACAAATGTTTGATATACAAAATTATTTTAAAAAACGTGTAAAAAATTTGTCTGGTGGTATGAAAAAAAGTGTAGCAATATGTACATCACTTATTCATAACCCAGATATTATAATTATGGACGAACCCTTTTCAGGTCTTGACCCTTTTTATAAAGAAAAACTTTTAAATTTAATGTCTTATTTCAAAACTCAAAACAAATGTATAATTTATACAAGCCATAGCATAGATGAAATAATGGGGCTACAAAGTGAAATATACTTATTGAAAAATAAAAAATTAGAATACAAAGGAAATACTAAAAGTATAGATTCTATAGAAAATTTGATGAACATTTTTTCATAGAATAATATAATGGAGTAAATTATATGATTATTTTTTTTACTAATATAAAAACACTTTGGCACAACAAATTAATATTTTTTCTATTTTTAGCTATAATATTTTTATTAATAGTTGGTTTTTTTGGGGTTATTAGCTCTTTTGGTAATAACTCTATAATAAATATAGCTGTTGTAGATTTGGACAAAAGTTTTGAAACAGAGCTTATTGTTACAAATATAACACAGTCATCGGAATACGAAAATTTAATAAATTTTCATATTTTAAACATAGATGAAGCAAATACAAAACTACAAAACTCCGAAATAACCTCTATTGTTGTTTTTCCATATGGATTTGGAAATAGTATAGCTACTGGTGAAAACATTCCATTCAATGTATATTATAATGCAAACACACCTTTTGTATCTGCTCTTGTAAATGTTATCTCCAATTCTTTTTCTTATATGCTTGGTCTTGGTCAAATTGGTGTATATACAGCACTTAATTATATTTTTTTGCACCATCCTGAAGAGTACAACAATTTTTTTTGGAGTATTAATTTTAGTTTTTTAAATATTGTACTAAATAGGAGTAATATTTTTACACAAACAGAGATAACAACAAATGATATACCCATAATATTTTCTTATATTTTTTCTGGATATGTAACTTTACTATTTTGTGTTATTTTTATTTTTTCCGAATTTGTGTCGAAAAATTTCAATAGTTTTGTTATACAATCTTTTATTTCAAGAAACAATTCTAACAAAATTAAAAAAATGATGAGTATAATTTTAGGTTGTAGCTTTTACTACTTTTTTATATTTCTATGTATTAATATTTTGATTTTTTTTACTAACATTTTTATAGGTTTTGATATTAATTTTAGCACTATGCTTGCAATTTTATTTTTAAATTTTATTACTAGCTTTTTGCTGACTTTTTTTACTTTTATTTTTAAAAATACTGTGAATAGATATATTTTCATGACATTTTTTATAATATATTCTTTATTTTTTTCTGGAGGTATTATCCCACTTCAATTTTTGCGAAGTGTTAATCCAGCTTTATATTATACAAATTTTAGCTATCTAGCTGTTAAACTTCTAAGTGGTAGTATTAATAATGAAAATATATTCGTATATGTTTTTAGTTTAATTTTGTTTTGTATTTTATCTATTTTTATTACTTTCAGAAAAATTTTGAGAGGTGCAAATTGAATTTTTTTATTACATCTACGATAATAAACATAAAAAAAATAATATCGCAAAAAATTGTAATATTGTTGGTTTTTATTTTACCAATTGTAATATTTTTTTATTCTAATAGTGAAAATAACGAAATATTTAATTTAAATGTCGGCATTTTTTTATATGAACACGAAAATGAAATTATTAATATGTTTAAAGATGAAAGTGATGTAGTAACATTTATAATTTATAGTGATATATATAAAATGAACGACGATGTTTTTACAAATACAATAAACCATGGATATATTATAACAGATTTAAACTTACCATTTGAAGAAATAAATATAGAGGTTATATTGTCCCCAAGAAGTATAGCTGTGCCTATAGTAAATGAGATTGTATCTACAAATATAATAGATTATACTCTAGAACAAAATACAATAAATATTTTACAATATAATTTTGAAGATGAAAATATACCTACATTTGTAGAACAGCAAATCCATTTTTTTAGAAATCAAGATATATTTGTATTACCAAATTTACAAGAGGAAAACGTACAAATAACAAGAGATTTACAAAATACTATCAATATAAGAATTTCAAACGGAATAATAGGTATAACAATCACAATAATGCTTATATTTTTATTACAAATTTTTATAAAAGAAAAAAAAGAAAGTATTTTTCAGTCTTTGAAATATCATAAAATACAAAATATTTATTATTTTTCTGTTTTTGTATCTATTGCTATAATACTTTATATAACTGGATTATTTGCAATGCTTCTAACACCTTTCTTTAGTGTTACAAATATTAGCTTATTGTTTATATTTGTGTTACTAAATGTTATAATTTCAGCTATATCATTTTTTTTAATAAAACAAATAAATTTCATACAAAATTTTGGAATATTTATAATTTTGTTAAATCTATTTTTTGGTGGATTTTTTATAAATCTAAATGAATTTAATAATCAAATTGGATTTTTGCAAAACTTTTTTCCTATGTTTTGGTATATAGAAAGTATGATATATTTTAATTAGTTAAACTTATTTAGTAGCAAATACTCTTTATTAGTAAAATTTAAATTATAAATCAAAGAAAAGTAGGAACAAATGAATTTATACGAAACATTAACAAACAGAAGATATATTTCACAAGTAACTCATGAAATCGAAGTAAAAGAACTTTTAAACAACCAAAAATCACATTTTTATATTGGATTTGACCCAACGGCAGATAGTTTACACGTAGGTCATTTTCTTACTCTTATAGCATCATCTATATTACAAAAACATGGACATACTCCGATTATTTTGGTTGGTGGTGGTACAAGTATGATAGGCGACCCATCTGGCAGAAGCGATATGAGAAAAATGCTAACAAAAGAAGATATACAAAATAATGTATCAAAAATTAAAAAGCAGTTTAGCCGTTTCATAACATTTGAAAATGATAAAGCAATACTTGTAGATAATGCAGAATGGCTTACAAATCTAAACTATATAGAATTTTTGCGTAATTATGGAGCCATGTTCTCTGTAAATCGTATGCTTACTGCAGATTCTTATAAAACTAGGCTTGAACAAGGTCTTACTTTTTTAGAATTTAACTATATGATAATGCAGGCTTATGATTTTTTAGAGTTAAATAAAAGATATAAATGTACATTACAAATTGGCGGACGAGACCAATGGTCTAATATACTTGCTGGGGTAGATTTAGTAAGACGTGTAGAAAATAAAGAAGTGTATGGGCTTACTCTATCTCTACTGGAAACAAAGTCTGGACAGAAAATGGGAAAAACAGCAAAAGGAGCTTTGTGGCTTGATATAGAAAAAACATCTGCTTTTGAATTTTATCAATATTTTAGAAATGTAGATGATAGCGATGTTCTTAATTTCCTAAAATTACTTACTTTTATAGATGATGAAGAAATAAAAGAAGTAGAGAATTTAAAAGGTAGTGAAATAAATAAAGCAAAAATACTACTAGCATACAATGTTACAAAATTAGTACACGGAGAAGATGAGGCAAATAAAGCTAGGAATACAGCAGAAAATATTTTCATAAATAACAATTTTGAAAGTGATATGCCGAAATTTAATATTATTGAAAATGAAGTGCTTGATGGCATAGATATTTTAACACTACTTGTAAATTCTGGACTATCAAAATCGAAAACAGAAGCAAGAAGACTAGTAGAACAAAAAGGAATAAAAATAAACGACAATGTGATAGAAGAAACAGACAAAAAAATAAAAGATATAGAAATAAAAAATAATCAATTTATAATACAAAAGGGGAAAAAGAATTATTTGAAGGTTATGATAGATAGTTAATAATGTGTATGGGATTTTATAGAAGATATTTTGAATGTTTATAGCAATCACGATATAAATGGTCATATACTTTGGAAAAAATAAATTTTATAAAAATACTTTAATAAATATATTTGGAGATATTGCAAAAACATCTCCAAATAAAATTCAAATAAGAAGGAGCTTTTAAATTAATGGACTTTTTCATATCAGACACACATTTTGGTCATATACATAATAACAATCATCATGGCGATTTTCCATATTTAAAGCGGATTTTAAGTAATGGGGCTTATAATGTAGGTTGTATGATTAATAATTATATGCCCGTTACTCTAGATGAGATTATTTGAAATAATAAAATTTTTTATAAATAGCAACACTATAGTAAAAACTTTATAAAACAAATTTTTTTACTGATAGTACTTAATTTGATAACATAATAGCATAAGACTTTAACAAAATAGATTATAGAGGAAATATAACTTTTAAATGAACGAAGCATTTTACAAACCATTAGAATACGCAAAAATATTAGAAAAATTAGAAAAAAAAGCAATAAGCTCGTCTGGTAAAAATTTAGCAATAAACTTAAAACCAAGTATAAATGTAGAAGAAATACAAAAAAATCAAAACGAAACAACAACAGCTGTAGATATGATATTAAAAAAAGGTTCGTTACCTCTCGGTGGGATAAAAGATATAGCTCCTATATTATATAGATCTTACCGTGGTGGTATTTTAAATATATCTGAACTACTTTGGATATCTGATTTTTTACACGTTTGCAAAAAAGTATACAATTATTCCATAAAAGAAAATAAAGATGATGTTTATACATTACTAGAAGAATATTTTGAAGAGATACAGCTTGTAAGCTCGCTAGAAAACAAAATAAATAAATGTATTTCAAATGAAACAGAGCTAAAAGACGATGCGAGTACAGAACTAGCAAGTTTAAGAAGACAAATAAAACAATCTAATACAAAAATAAAAGACCAACTAAATAATATAATACAGTCTACACAGTACAAAACAATGCTACAAGATAGTGTTGTAACAATGCGTAATGGGCGTTTTTGTGTCCCCGTAAAACAAGAGTACAAAGGTTCTTTTTCAGGTATAATACACGACCAAAGCTCCACTGGTGCAACTGTTTTTATAGAGCCTGTGGCAGTTGTAAATTTGAACAACAAAATAAAAGAACTTTTACTTGCAGAAAAAGAAGAGATAGATAAAATACTAAAAAACTTATCGGAAGTGGTTACAGAAAACCATGATATATTGAAAAATAATTTAGATTTTATTACGATTTTGGACTTAATATTTGCAAAAGGCGAACTTTCTCTCGAGATGAACGCTGTAGAACCCAAAATAAATACACATGGGTATATAAACATAGAAAAAGGCAGACATCCACTTATAGATAAAGATAAAGTTGTGCCTCTAAATATATACATTGGTGATAAATTTTCTACATTACTTATAACAGGACCTAATACAGGAGGTAAAACTGTATCTTTAAAAATTTTAGGCTTGTTTAATCTTATGGGACAAGCGGGACTACATTTACCTTGTACTAGATGTGAAATTTCCGTTTTTGATAACATATTTGCTGATATAGGAGACGAACAAAGTATAGAACAAAGCCTTTCTACTTTTTCATCCCATATGAAAAATATTGTGAAAATATTAGATTTAGCAACATCAAAATCTCTTGTACTTTTGGACGAACTCGGAGCAGGAACAGACCCCATTGAAGGTGCAGCTCTTGCTATTTCTATACTTGATTATTTAAAAACAAACAAAATACGTGCAGCTGTAACAACACACTATAGTCAATTAAAAGTATATGCTCTTACAACAAACGATGTAGAAAACGCATCTTGTGAATTTGATATAAATACACTCGCACCAACATATAAACTTTTAATAGGTGTACCTGGAAAAAGTAATGCTTTTGCAATTTCTAAAAAACTTGGATTATCCGAGAACATAATAGCTGGTGCAAAAACATATCTTTCAAACGATGAAGAAAAATTAGAAGATGTAATAGCAGATTTAGAAACAAGTAAAAAAACTACTATAATAGAACAAGAACGTGCATTATTTTACAAAAAAGAAGCAGAAAAATTAAAACAAGATTTAGAAAAACAAAGACAAAAATTTGAACAGAAAAAAGAAAAAATACTAAAAAAAGCAAAAGAAGATGCTACAGAGATATTAAAAAGTGCAGAAAATCATGCTACAGAAATAATAAAAGAAATGGTAGCAAAATCTACTAGGGTAAATGTACATGAAATGGATTTAATGAGAAAATCTATTTCTAGTAAAATAGAAGAATTTAAGCCAAAGAAAAAAAAGAAAAAACCAATAAAAAAATTATCTATAGGAGACAGAGTTTTTATAGAAACGCTTGGACAAACTGGAATTGTAAGTTCATTACCAAATTCAAATGGTGAGGTATTGATAAAAAGCGGTATTATGAAAATTAAAGCAAATATAAGCGAACTTTCTATAGATAATTCTGAAGACGAGCAAATAAATTCACCGAGTGTAAAAGCTACAATAAAATCTCAAAAATCAAAAAATATTAGTTCCACAGTAGATATAAGAGGTACTACAGCAAGTGATGGACTAGAAATATTACAAAAATATTTAGACGATGTGTATCTTGCAGGATTAAAACAAGTAACAATAATACATGGAAAAGGTTCTGGGATATTAAGAACAAGTGTACAGAAGTATTTATCGAAAAATAGTAATATAAAGAGCTTTAGAGCTGGAGTGTTTGGAGAAGGTGATAGTGGAGTTACTGTAGTCCAGATAAATTAAAAACAAAAAAGATATGGAAAAGTCCATATCTTTTTTGTTTCAAAACTAATATTTCTTGAACTAACCAAGTAACTGCAAAACAGACTGAGAAGCTATATTAGATTGAGCAAGCATAGATATCCCAGCTTGCCCAAGAATATTGGTCTGAGTAAACGCCATCATCTCCCTTGCCATATCTATATCTCTAATACGAGAATTGCTCGATGACAAGTTTTCAGAAGATACTCGCAAATTGTTGATAGTATGCTCTAGCCTGTTCTGTACAGAACCAAGCTCTGCACGTTGTCTAGAAACTATATTTATTGCATTGTCTACTTGATTTAACAATGATGATATTTCTATGCCTAAAGTATTATTGTGAACTACTCCACCTCCAAAAGGCCAATTAGCCCAGTTGGAATCTATTTTACCTATATACCATATAGTTGAATCTAAATGATATACAGGAATCATGCTACGTCTAAATTCATAATTACTAATTAACAAATCAAGAGTTTGTAAAGATATTTCTGCAAGATTTAGCCCTGTTTCTTGATTAATACCTGATATCTGTAAATCAATTTCTATATCGGATAAATTAGTAATATCATGTAAATTTAAACTTTCTAAAGACATATCTCTTATATTTATAGTTGTTCTTTGACCTGCATTAGCCCCAGTCTGAATTTGAAGCACTAAATTTTGTATTGTATCGTTTATACTGTTTGTAATTTTAGTATTTTGGATAGCGGTCTCTAAATTTACTTTTGCTTCTCGTACAGCTCTAAGCTTTATTAATCTTCCATTAATATTTGCCCAAGCTGGTAATTGCTCTTGTGCTTGTAGTGGTGCACCTGTACCATCATTTGTAAACATTAAAGTACCTGCTACTCCGTTTAAAGTAGAATTACCCGATGGAGCTACAAAAAAACCAGCACCTAAATGTGTATGACTAGAATTTAATATATTATTTCTGTGTCCTACTGAATTCATCCAGCCTTGAACAGCACCATAAGGACAAGCACTACCATTAATAATATTTTCTCCAACACCAGTAGTTACACCAAATAGTGCACCTAAATCTGATGGATTTCCGTGTACTCCATCATGAGAAAAATAATCTAAATGAGCCATTGATTGAGATTTGAATCTAGCCGCAGCTCCCAAATTATAATCCCATTGTAAAGCGTTTAAACCATGATTTTTTCTTTCTATATTTACAAGTTCTAAAACTCTAAGTTCAAAGGCTGTAGGACCACCATTTGCAATATATTCATTTCTCCATGTAGTAATTTCTGCTGAAGTAAATGGATTTTCATATATCGTAATGTTAGATGAAAAAAAATTATTTGCATCAAAAGGGGTACGATCAAAACTACCCATACCCAATCTTCTACGAACAAACTCTCTATAATCAAATATTGCCTCGTCTAATGCTATCCTTAACAACTCTATGTTTTCTAAATCTTGTATAGATATATTTTCCTGTATACTTGTATTTCTAACTCCAGATAACAAATTCATAGTATTAAATTTTGTATTTTGTACTATGGAATCTATTTCTCTAAGAAGGTTACTAACTTCATTAAAAATTGTAACTCTATCACCTAGAGTATATACATCATTTGCTGATTGTACCATAAGTTCTCTTGTACGCTCTAGTATACGATGTATTTCTTCCATAGCTCCTTCTGCTGTTTGTACTAGTGATATACCATCTTGGCTATTTCTTGTTGCTTGGTCTAATCCTCTTATTTGATTACGCATTTTTTCGGATAATGTCATACCAGCTGCATCGTCTGCCGCTCTATTTATACGCATACCAGAAGATAATCTCTCGCTACTTCTGTTTAATCTGCTACCTACTTGTAATACTGCTCTATGGCTGTTTATTGCAGATATATTTGTGTTCACTATTGTATTTGACATATTAGTATACTCCTTTAAATCGTTTTAAGTGTAACTAATTTTCTTAAAATGTTGTTTACTATTTATATGTACCTATCGATATCATTTTACTATATTATTTCTTAATGTCAAGTATTTTTTTAACATTTTATAATAATTTTTGTTAAAAATTAAAACCCACTACTTATATATTTTAAATAAAAGTGGTGAGTTTTATTGACAAGAGGTACTTATTTCAAATTTTCATGTTAAATTATTTTATTCTAAATAAATTAAAAAATCAAAAGCTATATAGCATGGTGTGTAAAAGATGCTATTTTATCTACTGGTATTTCTGTTACAGAGCCCAGCCAATTACTTCCTCTTTCTGCTTCTATCACACTATTTCCACATCTACAATTATTTCTATTACATCCACAATTTCTTCTATTATTTCCAAAAAGACCAGACCCAAAACCCCAACCAGAATTACTATTACAAGAAGGTGCAGCTCCAAGAGATGTTATAAGTCTAACACAACCACCGCCAACATTTGCAAGAACACCCGTAAAGCAATTTCCACTAGTGGTAATAATTGTAATAGTTTGACCCACACTTCTACATAAACTTTCTTCTAAACAACGCATGATTACTCCTTTCTTTTATAATACATAAAAGTAAATATTATATAGCCTAACAAATTTATAGCTTGTCAAACTTATAGTACATACTATGTTAAACAAGCATTTTATGTTACAATACTTTAAAATATAAAGACTTTAGGATTTTCCCCAAAGGTTTAAAAAAATAAATGAGGTTTTAATTGAAAAAAAGAAACGAAATACGAAATATAGCTATAATAGCTCATGTAGACCATGGTAAAACAACTTTAGTAGACCAAATATTGAAACAAAGTGGTACTTTTAGGCAAAATCAAGTTGTACTAGAGCGAGTTATGGATTCTGGAGATATAGAAAAAGAGCGTGGGATAACAATACTTTCTAAAAATACTGCAGTTTATTATAAAGATACAAAAATAAATATAGTAGATACTCCGGGTCATGCTGATTTTGGGGGAGAAGTAGAACGAGTTTTAAAAATGGTAGATGGTGTTGTTCTAGTTGTAGACGCATTCGAAGGGCCAATGCCTCAAACAAAGTTTGTTTTAAAAAATGCACTAGCTTTAAATCTACCTGTAGTAGTATGTATAAATAAAATAGATAGACCAGATGCAAGACCAAAAGAAGTAATAGACGAAGTTTTGGAACTTTTCATGGAACTAGACGCAACAGATGAACAATTAGATGCTTCTTTTATATTTACTTCTGCAAAAAAAGGAATAGCCTCTTTAGACTTTGAAAAAGAAGGGACAGATATGTTACCTTTTTTTGAAACAATAATAAAAGAAATACCAGCACCGACAAGTAGTTCAGATAATCTAAAAATTTTAATATCTACAATAGACCACAAAGAATACCAAGGTAAAATTGGTATTGGAAAAGTAGAAAGTGGTACGATAAAAATAAATGATGAAGTAATTTTAGTAAATATACATGACGAAAAAAAATTCAAAAAAGTACGTGTAACAAAGCTTTTTGAATTTGAGGGACTAACAAAAGTAGAGGTAAAAGAAGCAACATTTGGTTCTATAATAGCTATAGCAGGTATAGAAGATATAACAATAGGTGATACAATATGCTCCATAGAAGATACAACACCTATACCATTTGCAAAAGTTTCCCCTCCTACAATATCTGTAAACTTTATTGTAAACAATAGCCCTTTTGCTGGTACAGAGGGAAAATTTATAACAAGTAGGCATTTACGTGATAGATTAATGAAAGAAACAGATAAAGATGTTAGCCTTTTAGTGGAGGAAACAGACTCTACTGAAATGTTTAAGGTTTCTGGTAGAGGTGAATTACACATTTCTATTTTAATAGAAAATATGAGACGTGAAGGCTTCGAGTTTGCAGTATCGAAACCAGAGGTGCTTTTTAAAGAAGAAAACAAAATAAAAATGGAGCCTATAGAAGAAGTTACAGTAGATTCTCCAGAAGAACATGTTGGTTCTATTATAGAAAGTCTTTCTCTAAGAAAAGGAGAAATGACATATATGGGACCTAGTAGTGGTGGTTACACAAGACTAAAATTTAAAATACCCGCACGAGGTCTAATTGGATACAGAACGGATTTTTTAACATTAACAAAAGGTGAAGGGCTTATAAATAATATATTTGAGGGTTACGAACCATACAAAGGAGAAATAAGCCATAGACAAAACGGTGCTTTGATAGCTTTTGAATCTGGAGAAACAACAAGCTATGGTCTTTCATCTGCAGAAGAGCGAGGAGTTCTTTTTATAAATCCCGGTGTGAAAGTATATGCCGGTATGGTTGTTGGTAAAAATTCTAGAAATGCAGATATGGAAGTAAATATTTGTAAGAGAAAGCAGCTAACAAATATAAGAGCAAGTGGTTCAGATGATAATATAAAGCTAACACCTGCAACAATTCTAAGTTTAGAGCAAAGTTTGGAATTTATCTCAGATGATGAGCTTGTGGAAATAACTCCAACTAGTTTAAGAATACGAAAAAGACAACTCGATTCTAATATGAGAGCAAAAGAAGCAAAGAGTAGGAAAAAAGAAAATAGTTAAATCGAGTAGGAGTATACCCATTAGATGAATAGCCGACCTCTCACAACACCGTAATACGTACAGTTAACATTTTCATATTAATGTTGCAACCGCCTACGGCGGTTGCAACATTAGTTAACCCATGGACTTTTGTGTTATAAATGTTTATCCTCTTTGGCACGAGTCATAAGTAAAGGAAATCCCAATTCATCCAATATTTCATTTATGATAAATAAACGCTGGCTTCCTTTTTTATTATGTACCTTATGCTCTAATACCCACATAATTACCATATCATTAATCAAAGATTTAGAAAGTATAAAACCAGCTTTTGATAAGGCTATTTGTATCTCTGCTAAATCCAATTCCATTGCTATAAGTAAGGCTAGGATTGGTTCTTTTCTAATATTCTTACCTGATTTCATATAGTAGAACATCTTCTCTGAAACTAAAGCAGCTCTATATAAATCAGTTTTAGTTCCTTTATATTTAGAGAGAAGATAGCTAAAATGAACTGCAAATTCTTTATTTATTATTTTTTCTTTCATTTTCGATTTTACAACTATTTTACTTATATCTGGAAATAATTCATCTGAAAATTCTGTGTTCAAAGATACCATATTTATTTTATACTTGTCCTTAAAAATATTATTATTTAAACTCAATCCTGCTTTATTCGCTAACTTCTCAATTTCATCAAAACTTAGTGAAAATAGCTTGCCAGCCTTAATGATAAAATTATGTTTAAGATAATTTTGTGATTGTGTAGACATTGGATTATTACGCCAATTGTAGAATGTTTGCAAACTAACTCCTAATTGTGAATAAATGTATTCTATATTCTTTATATGCTTTTTTTTTATACTCTTTTTTTATACTCTTCTACATATTTAATTATTGCTGTAGCAAAGTCTTCTTCTAAAATTATATTATTATTTTTTAACCAATTACTAATTTTTATAATATTCACACCTCTATTGTTTCTACATTTAATGACAATTTACATAATGTAACTTTACTACAACCAATATATAAAAAACGGAAATTATATTTGGATTATTTCAATTTTTATTTTTGTAGAATCCAAACAAAATTTCCGATTTTTTTAAAAAACGTATGATAAACTTCTTTCATACAAAACAAAAAAGGGTTTTGTTAAACGGCATATTCCTTGCAAGGTAATATAGAAAATAAAAAAGAGGTGAAAATATGTAAAATTAAGAACTAAAAAAATCTATTCTAAAGAAAGGAGATTGTTACCTATGAAATCTCTTTGGTATTCCGCACAAATTGCCATTGTAGCAATTGGGAGTTCTGTAAGTTGGTTTTTGGGTGGTATGGATATGTATTTATATGCTTTGATGTTTTTTATTATTGCGGATTATATTACTGGCGTTATGAAATCAATCGTAAAACGCAGTCTTTCAAGCCAAATAGGAACTAAAGGCATATTTAAGAAAACAACAATATTTATACTTATTGGATTAACAAATTTAATCGATGAGTATCTACTTATGGGAAATGGGATATTTAAAAATGCGGTTATTTTGTTTTATATTTCAAATGAGGGAATATCCATTTTAGAAAATGCTTATGCTATTGGACTTCCTATCCCAGAAAAGCTAAAGAACTTTTTAAAACAACTTAAAAGTGAAAAATAAGAAAGGTCGTTTTTAAAACGAAAGAAAACAATGAAAAATAATGAATTATATGAGTCTTATGGAGACCATGAAAATACAGATTATGTAAACGAAACAGACCAAGCGTCTAATTATGAAGATACAAATGCAATTTATGATAATAATGAACTATATGAGTATTACGATGATGGAGAAAATTCAGATTACTCAGAAACAGATTACTCTGTAGAAGATACAGAAAATACAGAAGAAAACACAACGTCTATTGAACAAGAAGATAACTTACCAATAGGAATAACCCCCCGAAACCCAAACTCATTTCAAAACACAAGACGAACAATAACATTCAACCCCAACGGAGGCTCTGTTAGCCCTACATCTATAAACAGAAACCTAGGCGAAACATTAGGAACTTTACCAACTCCTAATAGAACAGGTTTTACAACCGCTGGCTGGTGGACAGAACCAAATGGCGGTAATCAAGTAACATCTAACACTCCTGTTGTTGCAAACCAGACTTGCTTTGCTAGGTGGAATATTAATATAACTTTTAATTCTAACGGCGGTAGTTCAGTTGGTACTAGAAATATAATATCTGGTGCTATTGGTTCATTACCAACTACAACAAGAGCAAATCTTAATTTTGATGGTTGGTGGACTGCTTCTACTGGTGGTTTTAGAATAGGTTCAGGTACTACTACAAATAACCATGTTACCTATTTTGCAAGATGGTATGCTGTTATTTCACTTAACCCTAATGGCGGTACAGTTAACCCTAACAGAAGCACTGTATTAGCTGGTGCTAATGTAGGTAATCTTCCTACACCATCAAGAACTCATTACAACTTTACAGGTTGGTTTACTGCTCTTAATGGGGGAAATCAAATAACAAATACAACTCCTGCAAATACAAATATGAGCTTATTTGCTAGATGGACACCTATAGTCAGAGTTGTTACTTTTAATCCAAACGGAGGTACAGTTAATCCTACTACAAGAAATGTTAATAGCGGACAGCCTGTAGGGAATTTACCTACTCCAACAAGAGCTGGTCATACTTCTGCTGGGTGGTGGACTGCTGCTAGTAATAACAGTACACGGATAACAGATAGCACTGTTGTAAGTGCAAATACAACCTATTTTGCAAGATGGAATTTAACTGTAACTTTTAATTCTAATGGTGGTAGTACAGTAGCAAATAGAAATACAGTATCAGGTACGCCACTCGGTTCATTACCTACTGTTACAAGGTCTAATTTCACCTTTGCGGGCTGGTGGACTGCTCAAAATGGGGGTACTCAAGTAACTACCAATACTGCTCCTAATGGTAATGTTACTTATTATGCTAGGTGGCAAGCAACTGTAACATTTAATCCAAATGGCGGTACTGCTATAAATCCAAATACAAGAAATATATTGGAAAGCACCGCTTTTGGTAACAATATGCCAACTACAACAAGGACGCATTACAACTTTGCGGGCTGGTGGACTGCACAAAGTGGTGGGGACCAAATAGGTGCAACTAATATAATAACAAGAAGTATGCAATTGTTCGCTAGATGGACACCTATAGTAAGAATTGTTATTCTTAACCCAAACGGCGGTACAATTAATCCTAACACAGTAGAAGTTAATAGTGGTAGAGCTGTAGGAACTTTACCTACTCCAACAAGGGCTGGTCATTCTTTTGCTGGTTGGTGGACTGCGGCTTCTGGTAATAATGCTATACGTATAGATTCAAACAGAATAATAACAGCAAATATTACTTTTTTTGCGAGGTGGAATGTTACTGTAACGTTTAACTCAAATGATGGAGGTGCATCTACTACTAGAACTATTATATCTGGTACGCTTCTTGGCTCATTGCCAGAACCTACAAGACCAAACTTCTTCTTTGGAGGCTGGTGGACTGGTACTGGAAATAACAGTACACGAATAACCGAAAACACTGTTATAAACTCAAATATAACTTATTACGCTAGATGGAATGTTACTGTAACTTTTAATCCGAATGGCGGTACTGCAATTAATTTAGATAGAAGAACTGTAGTTGAGAATGGAACTTTGGGTAACAACATTCCAACAACAAGCAGAACTAATTTCAACTTTGCAGGTTGGTTTACTGCTCCAAATGGTGGTACACAGGTATTTGCTAATACCCCTATAGCAAGAAATATAGAACTATTCGCTAGATGGACGGAGATAATAAGAACTGTTACTCTTAACCCAAATGGCGGTACAATTAATCCTAACACAGTACCTGTAGCTAGTGGACAACCTGTAGGTAATTTACCTACTCCTAATAGAGCTGGTCATTCCTTTGCGGGGTGGTGGACTGCGACTGGAAATAACTCTACACGTATAGAACCAAACAGAATAATAACAGCAAATATTACTTTGTTTGCAAGGTGGAATATTACTGTAACATTTAATTCTAATGGTGGTAGTACAGTTCCGAATAGAACACTAATATCTGGTTCAACACTTGGAGAATTACCACATATAACAAGAGGAGACTTTGTTTTTGGTGGTTGGTGGAATAGCCCAACTGGTGGTACTCAGATAAATCATAACACTGTGCTAACTGCAAATATAACATTATTTGCAAGATGGCACGCTGTTGTGAGTTTTAATCCTAATGGGGGCAATGCTGTAAATCCTGCTACACGAAATGTTCTTGTTGGTACTGAGATAGGAAATTTGCCGAATACAAGTAGGAGTGGGCATACTTTTCAAGGCTGGTGGACTGGACAAACCGGGGGTACTCAAGTGTTTAGGGATACTATTATTAATAGTGGTATTGCGTTATTTGCTAGATGGAATCAAAATATAACAGTAACATTTGATGCAAACGGTGGTACACCTGCTACGCAACAAAGAACAGTACAAAATGGGCAGTCATTAGGAAGTCTATTTCCTGCTAATCCTACTAGAAGTGGTCATACTTTTAATGGGTGGTTTATACAGCCTAGTTTGATTACTCAAATGCTTGCTAGTACTATTATTACTGGTAATCTTAATTTGAGTGCTAGGTGGAGATTTACAATAACTTTTAATGGTAATGGTGGACAAACTCCTAATCCTCTTATATTAACATCTGGTATTACTGTAGGTGAATTACCTAGACCTACTAGAGATAATCATAGATTTTTAGGTTGGGCTACTTCTCAAACTGGTGGTAATGTCTTGCATAATGATATTCTTATTGAGGGTAATGCTACTCTTTGGGCTAGGTGGGAGGTTTTTAGGAGAATAATTAATATACCAACAACTATATCTGGAATTGTGAATGGATTACCAAGAAATTTAAATCCAAGAGAAAATTGGTTTTCTTTTCAAGGAAATGCACCAGTTATACATCCTGATACAAACAGATATAGAATTGTTGTGGGTCCTAGAGTTATGAATCCGAATTATCCTGATAATGGACGAATATGGGGTAGTGATTTTAATTTTCCAATATTGATTGATATTTTGTTAGAGCATATGACAACAAATCAAAGAATAACTATTGGATGTATAGCTACTAGCGGAGCTAAAGCACATACTTTTAATATATTTCCGACACCAGAACATCCACGAAATAATTTTTTTACAAATGATACAGCTTCGTTTAATATAGAAAGTGGTATATTTCAAACTGGAATATCATATCCAAATGCTAGTAATGTAAATTCTGAGTTGCAGTTTGCAATAAATAATATAGATTCTTCTACTATAGAATTTGTAGGAAGAGAACTTCGTTTTACTCCTAATAATTATCGTTTATTACAAATAATCGTATACTAAAAATTTATATATGAAAAATAAACAATATAGGTTCTTATATTACTTACGTTTATTTAAATATCTATTTATTTGTAAGATAAATATAAGAATGAAGCAATTTAATTATTAATTATATTATACTTAATATCCCATTTGATACATTTAATATCTCAATTATTTGCTACAAAAATTAAATTGTATCAGATGGATATATAAGTGAATTATTTTAATTAAATAATTCTTTAAATGAAAATCTTAATCTTTCAAGTTCTTGATATGCAGTAAATCTTGAATAATAAAAATCGCTCATTATTTTATCAAATTGTTCTCTTGTAACTCTAAAATAAATATTGTCAGTAAATTCTATATTAATTGATTGTTCAAGTAATTCTTTTATATATATTGATTCTAAGTATATTCCTTTAGGTAATGTTAAAAAATACATTGTTTCTAAATCACCATTTTTAGAGATAATTTCATTTATATAAACTTCAATTTTAATATTTTCATTACCATATATATCTAGTTCTATAAAAGAGTAATATATAGGAAAAACTCCGCCCCCAACAGATAATTTTTTTGTACCTATAAATGTAGTATAGCTTGGCGGTATATAAAACCACAAAACAAATTTATCTTCATAAGATATATATTGTATAACAAATAAAGACCTTTCAGCTAATATAGCTAACTCAGGAGTGCCATCACCATTAAAATCTAAAAAGTAATATTCATAAAGTAGAGGGTTAAAATCTTGAATGATTTCTGATAAATAAAGGTAACCGTCTATACGAGAGGGTAGCAACATACCTTCACGTACATAAAGTGAAGAATTTTCAAGAAGTAAATTATAGAATTTATCTAAAAATTTTTCTTTTAGATTCTCATCTCCTTGTTTGAATACTCCTCTAAAATCAATATATGAATATATTTCTTGAAGAATTTCAAATCCTAAATTATTTATAAAAGGTATTGAATCTTCTATATAAAATTCAATGCCTTTTATAGTAATCAAATTATTTGGTATATATTTTCTTTGAAATTTATAATTAGAATTATTATCGATATTATTTATATCAGAACAAGCTCCTAAAAAAATTAAAATTAAAACAAAAACACATTTAACACTTATTTTAAAAAATGTTCTAATCATATTTATACCTCTTTTAATTGGTTTGCAAAAAATTATTATATTTATGGTTTATAAGTATAATAATGATATTATACTATAAATTTAAGTATTTTTAAACGCTATAATTAATGGTGGTATTGCGTTGTTTGCTAAATATAACAGTAACATTTGATGCAAACGGTGGTACACCTGCTACGCAACAAAGAACAGTACAAAATGGGCAGTCATTAGGAAGTCAATTTCCTGCTAATCCTACTAGAAATGGGCATACTTTTAACGGGTGGTTTATACAGCCTAATTTGATTACTCAAATGCTTGCTAGTACTATTATTACTGGTAATCTTAACTTGAGTGCTAGATGGAGATTTACAATAACTTTTAATGGTAATGGAGGACAAACACCTAATCCTCTTATATTAACATCTGGTATTACTGTAGGTGAATTACCTAGACCTACTAGAGATAATCACAGATTTTTGGGTTGGGCTACTTCTCAGTCAAATACTAATATTTTACCTGACGGTCTTCTTATTGAGGGTAATGCTACTCTTTGGGCTAGGTGGGAGTATGTACCGATGGATTATAATACTATGAGTAGGCAGACACTGGCTAGGGAAATTATTAATCGTTATAGAGGAAACTCTACTACAGGCAGATTTATTGATTTAAGAAGATGGGCAGATAATATGACTAATGCAAATAGACGTTCTGCACTTGCTAATCTTGAAGATACAGCAAATGGATTAATGGCTGAAACAAGAAGATTCTATGAAGAAAATCCCGATAACTTTAGAACAATAACATCAGGTACACCTGCAGCAAATACATTTCTATCAGCAGATTTGCTTAGAGCAATACTAAGAATTAATGATAGATTTGGACCTATTATTATAAATGAAATTGCTGGAGGAGCTCATTTTGGAGATAGAAATGATGAACACGTTCGAGGAATTGGTGTAGATTTTCAGTCAAATAATTTCATAGTAGCTGGTACTGGTCAACGTCCAGAAGTAATTCTTGATTATTTAGAGAATACATGGGGTTTTAGAACTCAAAGAAACCATAATCCAAATGAGCTTGCATATGCTCCAAGAACATACATTGGTATTCACAATCATATGCACTTGTCAATATTTGGACGAAATATCTAAGACAAGTCTAAAAATTAATAATAAGATTATTAGAAAGAGTGAGATATTTTTCTCACTCTTTTTATGATTAATTTTACCAAACCCACATCCATCCACTTTCAATCATTATTCCTTGAAACATTATACTTTCAATTCTATTATCTATAAAATTAAAATGATAAAAGAACTCTTGAATTTCATGTTCAGAATCTTGAGGGAAAAAAGTATCACCACGTAAAATTTGTTCTCTAGCTTCTTTAACAAATTCTTCTCTATTTCCACGGTAGATAAGATTAGGAAACATATCCCATACAGTTCTTAATACTGATGTTTCAACAATACTGTATTCATTACTATGCTCGATTAAAGTATAAACAGCTGTTTCTAATTTTGAGCTTGCAAAACCTATTCTTGCAGTATGAATATACAAAGTATTATCATATTCAATAAAAGATGGAAAATTATCAGAAGAAAAAACAGACTCTAAAAAACTCTCAGTGTAAAACTGTAAAAGATAGTCTTTAATGTCTTGTAAACTTTCAAAACCAGAGGTTGGCAGAACTCTCTGATACGCTCTTAATATGGGCTTGTGTTGTGGGAAATCCCACACTTCTGAATAATGCCCCAAATGTTCTTGTGAAAATCTTCCTCTTAAATACAAAACCTCATGCCAAAATGACATAGATTTTACTATAGTTTCTTCAAGTGTTACTATATCTATTCCCTTATCATCTGTAATTATTTCAGGAAAAGGAGTGTCAGTTTCTACTCTAGCATTCACTGAAGAAACAGCTTTGTCAATTTCCACTGTATGTAAATTATCTGTAAATGAATAATATACATCATTACTTTCGTAAGAAAATAAATCATTTGCCCCACAACCTACCAATACAGAACTCAACAGCATTACTACAATATTTTTCTTCATATATTCTCCTAATCTCATTTTTGTGTATAATTTTAAATCTATATTTTGTATTATATAAAATTTTGTACAAAAAGTATATAAAGGTGATTTTGTTTTTCTGTTGATATGATAATAAGAACTTTACCAGCTCCTAATAGAGCAGGTCATACTTTTAATGGGTGGTTTATACAGCCTAATTTGATTACTCAAATGCTTGCTAGTACTATTATTACTGGTAATCTTAATTTGAGTGCTAGGTGGAGATTTACAATAACTTTTAATGGTAATGGTGGACAAACTCCTAATCCTCTTATATTGACATCTGGTATTACTGTAGGTGAATTACCTAGACCTACTAGAGATAATCATAGATTTTTGGGTTGGGCTACTTCTCAGTCAAATACTAATGTTTTACCTGACGGTCTTCTTATTGAGGGTAATGCTACTCTTTGGGCTAGGTGGGAGGTTGTTATAAATAATTCAATTAATCGTATGATGGACAATTTAGCACGAGCTACAAACCTAATTCCCCAAAATCTGAGAAGAGATACTATGGTCATAATTGGTCAAAATATGTTAAATAATGGTTACGAAGCGGCATTTGTTGCAGGTATGTTAGCAAATGTAATGGGAGAAGGTAATTTTGGTCAATTTGAAATAGCTGGAAGTACAATTTCTAGTAATCAAGCATATCTAAATTACGTAGTTGATAATCATAACTATAGAACTAGATTTTCTGGTAGACATATTCATGATTTATCCGCTGGCACATTGCAAGACCTTCGTAATATAGTGAGTAATAGAATTAACACTCATGGAAATAACGCTAATTTATTCGGTCTTGGTGCTTTGCAATGGACAAATGGAACACGAATACTTCATCTTATAGACAACTATATTAGAGAAGCGGGTGGTTCTAATAGAACTATAACAAGAGAGCAGGTTATAAGAGCTGAAAACTTAACACTTTTACAACAGATTTCTGGAGAGGGTGGTCATACTGGTCCTCCTCCCGGTGGTACTGGGTTTAATAGCTGGGGATTTGATTTGTATGCTTATTGGAGAAGCGTTAATTCAAACAATTTAAATTCTGAAGCAGCTACTAGAAATGCTGGTTCATCAATAACTCAACGTTTTGTAAGACCTCACGACCCCAATGGAAATGTTGCTAGAGCAAGAGGAGATAATGCAGTAGAAATATTCCGTGAAATGATGAGATAAAAAATATAAGATATAATTTTGATTTAGTTAAGGGTAAACAGTATTACCCTTAACTTTAAATAAAAGTTGTATTATTTCAGATTAATAAAAATATTCAATTAATACAATTCTAGACCAATAGAAATAGATACAACATTATTATTAGAATCAAAACCAAAGCTAATATTGTAAAATTCTTCAAAATCTCGATAGTTATAAGATATTAATGTTCCTCGCATTCCGATACCTCTTCCCCATCCATCAGTAACTAGGATATTTTCAGAATCTGGTTCACCAAATAACATTATTACATCATCAATTGTAGATGTTCCATCTATTCCATTAAAATTAATAGCATTTAAATAAGTAGCTTCCCTATAGTTTATAATAATACTTTCTATTCTTTCTTCTAAACTGGGTCTAAAAGGAATTAATGTTACACCATTATATGGAATAATCCAAGATGATTCTGGCATAAAACCACCCATTAATATTACTTGTTCATCAAATATTTCTAAAACTTCACTTAATGAAATAACAGATGAAGGAGATTCTCGATAATTTATTAATTGTAATATATCAATACTTTCTCTATTATTTATAAGTTTTACATTTGTAATAGGAATAGACAAGAAAAAATCTATTCCATTAAAATTAAACATATTTAAATTTTCAAGATGATAGTAATCTATAGATATCTGCCTTACTATTTCATCAAAAGTAATAGAAGTACTCCAATTTTCTGCAACAGAGTTGAATCTATTGGGCATTAGTGGATTTTGGAATATATCAAATTGTAATATTGAGTTTCTAAATAAATGACTTATTTCATTATATTTTACAAAAATATCATTTTGTCCTAAAAAATATTGAATATCTATAGAGTTTTCTGTTATTGAAGTATCTATAAATAAATTAGACACATTATTACCAGTATAGGAAAGTAAATCATTTGCTTCACAACCTACTAATAAAACACTCAGTAACATCCCGAAAATGTTTTTTTCATAAACCCTCCTAATTTTTTTATATAATTGTAAACCTATATTTTGTATTATATAAAATTTTGTGTAAAAAGTATATAAAGGAGATTTTGTTTTTCTGTTGATATGATAATAGGAACTTTACCAACTCCTAATCTAGTTAGAAATAGATAGTTGGTTACGAAGACGAATAAAACAAATATACCGTAAACAGTGGAAGAAAAGGCTAATGGCAAATAGCCAAAAAGCCCAATCTTGCATAGTAAAGAGGTCAGCTATTCATCTAATGGGTATCCTCCTAATCGATTATTTTTCACCTATATAGTAATTCGAGATAAAAAACTATCCAAGTAATTGTAAAACAGACTGAGGAGCCATATTAGCCTGAACAAGCATAGACATACCAGCCTGCTGAAGAATATTTGCACGTGTAAACGCCATCATTTCCATTGCAATGTCTGTATCTCTTATACGAGAATTTGCGGATGACAAGTTTTCCGAGGATACATTTAAGTTATTAATAGTATGTTCTAACCTATTTTGTACGGCACCAAGCTCTGCACGTTGAGTAGCTACTATATCAATAGCATTGTCTAACATATGTAAGCTGGCAGATAAATCACGTCCGCCACCTTGTACAGAATTTTCGTGTAACAATGCAGCCTCAAATTGATGTTTAAAACTACGCAGTCCCAAACCAGATAAGTCCATATTACGTAAGCGTATATCGGTGCGTTGACCACCATTTGCTCCAGATTGTATTTGTAGTCCAAGAGCAGGGGTAAAATCGTTTTCCATAGCACCTAGTACATTTGCCATGTTTACCATACCATGACTTAGTGGGTTATCACCTAGGGGTAAATTAGAATTACCTACTATTCTTTCAAGTGTAGCTATACCTGCACTAGTTAATGAATTTCTTATACCGACATGTATCCAAGTTATAGTAGTACCAGTACCAGTACCCGTCAATATTGGCAATGCAAATTCATCAAAATTAAACATGTGAACAAGTGTATCAAAACTACGATTTACACCATTTCCTGAGGAAATACTAGTAATAAGAGAAGCAAGAGAATTAGGACTATTTATTTGTAGACTACTATTAGAAATATTTATTCCTGTATTATTACCACCATTCATTAAACCTACGTTTAACATTTGACCTTGCCCACTTTGACTATTACGCATAAGTGATGATAAAGCATCTATTATATCTATTGTTCGATTATTTATAGAGGTTACATTACTCATAAGGTCTGTTAATGCAGGAATATTTCCACGAAGTGATACATTACTACCAGTAACATAAAGACCTGTTAAAAAATCAGTTCCTTGTGATGATGGAGTCGTATTTACTGATGGAAGAGAAGATGTTCTAAAATTTATAGATTGTAGATTTTGGTTAAAGCGGTCTGCCACATTGTTTTCTTGTATTAAAGTTCGCAATTTACCGGGAGAATAACTAATATGAATAACACCACCAATAAGCGTTCCACCAGACTGAAAACCTGTTAATTCCACAGTCTGCTCCGCTGTAAAACCATTTGTAGCAAAATTAGCAACAGTTCTTGTAAAATCCATAAGGTCTCTTGAAAAACTAAAAGTAGCCTCTGCAGCTGCAAGATTTATTTGTGCTATATCGAACGTTTTGTCATCGCTAGTTCTTACTGCTTCTAGTTCGGCTCTTGCTACTGCCAAATTTGTTTCTGCACGATTAAACAATTCTCTAGCTTGTGAATATTCATCAAGCACTGTATTTAAGTTATTTCTTATTCTTTCGTATTCTCTTAGTACAACAGTTATATTGTGTACACCCTCGGGGGTACGATTAGAACCACCTAGTAGTCTCATAGTATTAAACTCTGTAGTTCTTGCTATTTGATTTATTTCATTAGAAAGTTGGTCTATTTCTAACAATATTTGAGAACGGTCATTATTTGTATAAACATCGTTCGCAGCTTGGTTTGTTAATTCTCGCTTACGCTCAAGTATACGATGTATTTCTTCCATAGCTCCTTCTGCCGTTTGTACAAGGCTTATACCGTCTTGGCTATTTCTTGCTGCTTGGTCTAAACCTCTTATTTGGTTACGCATTTTTTCAGATATTGCTAAACCTGTCGCATCGTCCGATGCACGGTTTATACGCATACCAGAAGAGATACGTTCACTACTTCTATTTAGTCTATTGCCAGTTGCTAATATTTGTCTATGGCTGTTTACTGCAGATATATTTGTGTTTATTATTGTATTTGACATTGAAGGCTCCTTTTAATATTGAAGGCTCCTTTTAATATTGAAGGCTCCTTTTAATATTGAAGGCTCCTTTTAATATTGAAGGCTCCTTTTAATATTGAAGGCTCCTTTTAATATTGAAGGCTCCTTTTAATATTGAAGGCTCCTTTTAATATTGAAGGCTCCTTTTAATATTGAAGGCTCCTTTTAATATTGAAGGCTCCTTTTAATATTGAAGGCTCCTTTTAATAAAGTATAATAACTATACTACAATTCTAGTATTTATAACATTGCGTTTTAGGAACAAAAATATAAGTACAAGAAATTTATTATTTCTTGTACTTTCAGGTATAGCAACTGGGTTATCTTAGTTTTTCTTTTTTGAGCATTACAAATAGGAAATGTATATAGATAAATTTAAAATAATTAAAAATTTAGTTAAATTGTATACTAGAATTATACCAATCAATAAAACTATCTGGGTTTAGATATCCCAGTACAATATACCAAACTATTAGAAATAAAGCACAAACAACGTAGTAAGGGAATTTATGCTTGAAAATTTTAATAAAGCCTAAACTAACAATTAAAAATAAATAAATTAAAAACCACCCAGAAATTAGTCTAAGCCATGTCATTCCAAAAGCATCTATATAAAGAAATAACCTTATAGCACCAGATATTATTTTTATAAGTGTAAGTGAAACTAATGCAGACAAAAATATATTTCTTAATTTTGTAGATTTGCTAAAATTTATACAAATGCTCATAATTACTAAATTTATTGTACATACTGCAATAGTTTGTGCAAAACCAGACCTAGCATATTGATAAAACAATATACCTTGTGGTAATCCTGCCCTTGCAAACAAATATACAAACTGTACCATTACAAAAAGAATATATACAAAAATAATACTACTCAGAACTATAAACATTATTATTTCATCCATATTCCATTTTTGTAATTTTACAATTTCAGTTTTTGGCACAAACATCGTATCGAATAAAAACGAAAACAAAAGTAAAGTAATAATAGATATAACAACTAAACGCCAAATTATTACATTTATATTAAAATCACGAAATATATTAGCAAAATAATACATAAATACTTGATCGGCACTAAGTAAAAGTGGCAATATTATTATTAATATAAATATTGATACAAGGACTCCAAGTAATATACGTTTTGTTAGGTTACTATTTCTTTTAGAAAGCCATCCTTTTATAATTCTAAAAAAATCCGAAATATGAGAAAATGGAGAGTTTACCCAACCAATAAAAAAATTTTTCACTATTCCATTTATATTATAGAGGTTATAATCATTTTTAAACCACACGAAGTAACCCATAAAAACAGCAGGTACTACAAATAAAGTAGTTAATAATTTATATTGGTTATTTCTTGTCCCTCTATCTGGAATTATAAAAATCCATATGTTTAATAAAATCAACGCAACTGTAAGAAAAACTAAAATTTTGTTTTGTAAAATACGCTTATAATTGAACGAAACAAAAAAAGTAAGTAATGCTAATACCCAAATAGAAACACTCTTTTCAAAATAAAATCTAGGTGAATTAAAGACTAAATACCTTTCAAATATACCTATTCTAATTACAACTATTTCAAAAAGTATAGCAAATATCAAAGATATTGGTATAAGTAATTTTGATTTTGCTACATACGTATATGTAATTTTAGGATTATCTTCTTTATTTTCAAGCTTCTCTTCTTCTTTCATGTATAGAACCTCCATTCTTATTCAAAGTATTATACATAAAAAATTGTTGAAATTCAAAGCTAAAAATTGTATACTTGAAAAAGTAAAACAAAATATGGAGAAATATAATGAAAATACACAATCTAAAAGAAGAAAAATATCTACAAATAGATGATGCAACCGAAGATGAAATAAAAGATATATGGAAAGGTATATTATTTGCAAACTCAGGCTTTGAAGTCTTTTTCACTTATAATAGTGAAAGAAAACAAATAAAAGTACCTTACGAATATTTAAAAGAAATAGGTACTACAATGGTAGATGACACAGTAATATACAAACTAAAATCGAAAGATTTTAAACCTACAAACATACTTCCATACACTGCAGAACTTGTAGATTATATAAATTTCACGGAATTTGCAAACATACACGACAAAAAACATCCTAATATGTATTGGACAAGTGAACGTATAAGACAACGTTTAAATTTATTTGAAATCTATATACTTAGGATAGAAAACGAAATTACAGGCTATATAATAACGATGTTAGGTAAGACATACAACGAAGTAATGATTTGTGATGCAGTATATACAGACGATTTTAAAATACTAATTGAAACAATATGTAAGGAAAAAAATGAAGTTATATATATGATAGATGTAAAAGAAAGAGATAGATTCGCTACTTTAGAAAATATGGGCTTTAAAATGACCGGAGTATATACAGGTTTTAAAATAAAAATATAACAAAAGGTAATAATATGAAAAATCAAACAAGAAATTTGGTACTAACTGGAATACTTAGTTCTTTGGCAGTTGTTTTTATGATTATATCTATCACTATACCTACTTTTGGTCATGTCATAAGATGGTTTTCTGGTGCCATTATACTTATAATTTTATATGAAACAAATATAAAAACAACTATCATAGCTTCAGTTACTGTAACGTTAATATCTATTATATTTATACCCAATTTGTTTATTCCTATTGATTTTATTCTACTAAAAGGCTCCTATCCTATTGTACGTATTTTTTTAAATAAAATAAATAATAAAAAAATACGTATGTCTATAAAATCTATTTATTTTATGGTATATTCAGGTTTAAGTTTATATATAAGTTTTGTATTTTTTGCAAATCCTAATATAATTAGAAATATAGAAAGATTTGGATATATATTCCTTTTAATTAATTTTTCATTAGGTATATTTTATGCCTCTTGGTACGACTGGTTTTGGTTAAAATATGTTGATATCTGGTACAAAAACAAACTTAAAAATATACTAAATCGAAATTGATATGTATGGCAAAATAAGTTATTATTATTTTATCTAAAATAGATTGAAAAGCTAGAAAGGAGATAAAAATGAATACTCTAATTAAAAAAATAATATTGACAGGTGGTGGCACTGGTGGTCATGTTATACCTGCTCTTGCTCTTACAAAATTATTAAAAAAAGAAGGGTACGATATTCACTATATAGGTAGTAAAGATGGAATAGAAAAAGAACTTGTTACAAATATTCCGTACTATGAAATATCTACAGGAAAATTAAGAAGATATATAAGTAAAAAAAATATATCGGATATGATAAAAGTTGTGAAAGGGATAGGAGATTCTATTTTTATCATAAAAAAAATAAAACCAAATGTTGTATTTTCAAAGGGTGGATTTGTAAGTGTACCTGTTGTTATTGCTGCATGGATATTAAAAGTTCCTGTTGTCATTCACGAGTCCGACTCTAGCTTTGGTCTAACAAACAAAATATCAAAACAATTTGCAAAACGTATTTGTGTATCTTTTGAAGAATTAATGCACAAAAAATCAGTATTAACAGGAACACCAATACGTGAAGAAATACTAAAAGGAAACGCACAAAGAGGCAAAGAAATAACAAAATTAAAAAGAGACTTGCCTACAATACTTATTATTGGTGGTTCTTCTGGTTCCATGATTATAAACAAAGTAGTTTTTGAATCTTTAGATGAGCTTTTGCCATATTTTAATATAATACATATTTGTGGAAAGAAAAATAAAATAGATATAAATAAAATAGGCTACGTATCTTATGACTTTGTAAAAGATAATCTTTCACATATATTTGCTATAAGCGATGTAATAATTAGTAGAGCTGGTGCAAATGCTATTTTTGAAATATTAGCTTTAAAAAAACCAAATATTCTTATACCTCTTTCTAAAAATGCAAGTCGTGGAGACCAAATAGATAATGCGAATATATTTAAAAGTAGGGGATATAGCGAAGTTCTTGAAGAAAGCGGGCTTTCAAAAGATACATTTATAAACAAAATTAAAGAAGTACACAAAAATAAGGACTTTTATATAAATAATATGCAAAAATATACACAGAAAGATTCTGTAAAATTAATTGTTGAAGAGATAAAAAAAGTTACAAAATAAGAAAAAAGATAAACCATTTTTGTAAAATATATATAGTTTTCTAAAATACTCAGTGGTTTATCTTTTTTACATAAATATTAATTTTTATTGTATCCAAAAGGATTTTTATTTTGCCATATCCACATATCACTGCAAGCATCTTCAATCATTTTTTCTGCTTTCCAATTCAAGATATCGTTAGCTTTTTGTACACTACAATAAGATATAGCAATATCTCCTTCTCTTCTGGATTCTATTTTTAAAGGTATTTTTACATTATTTATTTTTTCAAAAGTTTCAACTAATTCAAAAACACTAGTTCCTTTACCCGTTCCTAAATTAAATATATCAAATCCTTTATGTTTTTCTTGATATTTTATAGCAGATATATGACCTTTCACTAAATCTGTTATATGTATATAATCTCTTATACAAGAACCATCTAGGGTTTCATAATCATTTCCAAATACTTTTAAAAAATCTAATTTAGAAGTAGCTACATTCAAAATAATAGGTGGTAAATTTTTAGGATTTTCTGAATATTCGCCGATTTCTCCACTTTCATCTGCCCCTATTAAATTAAAGTATCGTAGACATACAACAGACCAGTCGGGATTTTGAACAGAAATATCTTTCAAAATTTGCTCCGACATAAATTTAGACCAACCGTAAGGATTAGAGCAATTTCCAATTTCTGAATCTTCTGTAAGTGGCATTTGATTTTTTTCGCTATAAACACAAGCAGAAGATGAAAAAATAATATTTTTAACACCATTATTTTTCATTGCTTCGCACAAATTTATAGTTATATTTAAATTTGTTCTATAGTATAACATAGGGTTTAAAACACTTTCCCCTACAGATTTCAAAGCTGCAAGATGAATTACATAATCTATTTTGTTACTCACAAATATTTCATTTAATTTTAAACTATCTAATAAATCATATTCATATAATAAAAAATCTTTTCCAGTCAATTTTTTTATACGATTTATAACCTCTTTTTTGCTATTTTGAAAATTATCAACAATTATTACATCGTAATTATTATTTAACAATTCTACAGCCATATGACTTCCTATAAAACCTGCCCCACCAGCTAAAAGAACGACCATAAAAACTCCTTTAATTCAACAATTTATTTGATATAAAAGACATTATAAAGCATTTTTTGTAGATTGTATATATAAAATTCTCAATTTATTATGTAAAAACAAACAAAACACAAATTTTATGTGTTTCGTCTTCTTTATGAATTATCTTTTTAGGTACTTTACAACAAAACATTTAAACTTAACATTGTAAGGCAAATACAAAAAGAACCAAACCAAAAGTAACAAGCCTACAAAAGGAATTAAAAATCCTGGATTTCCAAAAATATCTACAAAAATCTCTAATGGTGAATTTTCTGAGCCTTGGTTTATAAATAAAAAATTTGTTCCGAATCTAAGGTTGAAAATGTATATGGGTGGTGCAACTAATAATATAAATACTACTGTTTTCCATAAATTTTTAATATTTGGTTTTATCTCTCGAGTAACTAATAACATTACAACATATGCAAGTTGTACGCCATGTATTAGAAATGCTTGTAACGGATAAAAATTGATTATTGGGTAAAAAGTCCAATCTGGAAAAAGTATAGCTGCAACAAAACCGGGCATACCCAGAGAATATAAAATCTCTCCTGTTGTTTTATTTGGTTTTATAGTGTGTATTAGAGCTACAAAAATCATTAAACTACATAGATGTAAAGGTAAATAAGCAACATTGAAATACCAATTATGTATAAAAATAAATGTTAAATGTCTTAATATTTCAAGAAAAACTATAAAATTCATAGTATTTTTTATCATTTTTGTTCTCTGTGAATCTGACATATTTTTATAAATAACAGCCATAAGAAAAATTATATATGCTAAAAGAAACACAACCAAAAAATGAATAAATCCAAAAGAACCAAATCCAATAGATGTACTTCTTCTGTCCCCAAGATACGCAAAAAAACCTTCTCTAATCATTTTTTTCCTCCCAACTAATAATTTGAAAATAAGATTTTTCGATAATTTAATTATATCACATTGTTTTTACTTTTAGTATATAATTTTATTTCTACTTTAACTTTAATCACTAAAAAATAAATCATAAATTTATAATCACAAACTTGTACCAAAAAACATAATATACAAAGAAATCTAATATAAAAGGAGAATATTATGCCATCAGATAATGAGTTAACAAGAGATAAGGCTATAAATCAAATATTATCATCTATAGCGATGGAAGAATTAGGTCTTAGTAATATTATTAATTCCGAGGGTGAAAAAATTCAATATGCTTTAGGTATTTTGGATGGTACAACCCCCCCGCAAAACTTAACCATAGAGCAAATATTATCTGTAAATAATAGTGTAAGAGAGATGTTAAGCACTATTAGTAATAATCAGTTAATATTAAAAGAGAAAATGTCCAGAGCATTAGATGCTTCTAATATGCAAGGACCTTCAGGTCCTGTTGGGGCACAAGGACCACAAGGTCCAGTAGGTCCTCAAGGACAAAGAGGTTGCGAAGGTCCCGTTGGACCTACTGGTCCAATGGGTCCTGCAGGTCCTGCTGGTGCTATGGGTCCAATAGGACCTCAAGGACAAAGAGGTTGCGAGGGTCCTGTTGGTCCTGCTGGTGCAAATGGAGTTGCTGGAGCAACTGGAGCTACTGGTCCAGTAGGTCCTCAAGGGCAAAGAGGTTGCGAAGGTCCTGCTGGACCTGCTGGAGCAACTGGTCCAATGGGTCCTGCCGGTGCAAATGGAGCAACTGGTGCTACTGGGGCTCAAGGTCCTGCCGGAGTTGCTGGAGCAAACGGAGCAACTGGTGCTACCGGTCCTATGGGTCCTCAAGGACAAAGAGGTTGTGAAGGTCCTGTTGGTCCTACTGGTCCTGCAGGTCCTGCTGGAGCTAATGGAGCAACTGGTGCTACAGGAGCAACTGGTCCAATAGGTCCTGTTGGGGCTACGGGAGCTACTGGAGCAAACGGAGCTGTTGGTGCCACTGGTCCTATGGGTCCTCAAGGTCAAAGAGGTTGCGAAGGTCCTGTTGGTCCTGTAGGTCCTACTGGTCCAATGGGTCCTGCTGGTGCTAATGGAGCAACAGGTGCAACTGGAGCTACTGGTCCTGCAGGTCCTGTAGGAGCTACTGGGGCTATGGGTCCTCAAGGACAAAGAGGTTGTGAAGGTCCTCAAGGACCTGTAGGTCCTACTGGTCCTCAGGGTCCTGCTGGGGCTAATGGAGCTACGGGAGCTACTGGTCCTCAGGGTCCTGCTGGAGCTAATGGAGCAACTGGTGCAACTGGTGCTACAGGAGCCACTGGTCCTCAGGGTCCTGCTGGAGCTAATGGAGCAACTGGTGCTACAGGAGCTACTGGTCCTCAGGGTCCTGCTGGAGCTAATGGAGCAACGGGTGCAACTGGTGCTACAGGAGCCACTGGTCCTGCAGGTCCTGCTGGTGCTACGGGAGCTACTGGTCCTCAGGGTCCTGCTGGAGCTAATG